>ERZ761609.51-NODE-51-length-179623-cov-17.865271_pt1 | contig 179623 bp, 171 predicted proteins | sample MGYA00511163_ERZ761609 | MGnify/ENA primary metagenome ERZ761609 (study PRJEB28899, sample SAMN02445070) | bioreactor sludge metagenome | biome: EBPR sludge | place: Australia: Brisbane, Thorneside Wastewater Treatment Plant | collected 2011-12-16 ... | reverse complement strand
CCCTTAAGCTGGCCCACTTGAGTGGTTGTGGTTCTATGAGCCCCGTCGGCGTGATCGCCACGGGGCTTTGTCGTTTTGTGGGCCAGCAGATTGAGCCGGCACGGATGGAAGATCTATCTTCGCAGCTTACCAGTCGACCAGATTTGGCCGAATTGCGGATGGGGTTGACTGCGATGGGTGAAGCCATCGCGCTGGGCCTTTGGCCTCGGGCTTGGAGGGTGGGGCACGCCTATGCGTCCCACATGCCCGCACTGCCAGACCAACGCCGATCACACGCAAGCTGAGTTGATTGCTTGGCGTGGGCATTATTTCCGCGCCTGCGATCGGACTTGGATCCGAAGATACCGCTGCGGCAATTGTGGGCGGAGCTTTTCAAGCTCCACGACGGATGTGTACCGAGGGACTCGGCGGCGGGATCTGCATAAAGTCATGCCGGGCCTGCTCTCGTATGGGCTGACGCTTCGTGGCCTTGCGCACTTGTACCGGGCAAGTCGCACGACGATCGCGCGAAAGCTTCGGCTGCTGGGTCGCGTGGCCCGGAGTGAGTTTGTCAGTGAACTCGCAAAGCTTTCGCCGATGCAGATCGTGCAGTTTGATGAGATCGAGACCTTTGAACACACAAAGTGGCAACCGCTTTCAATTGCCACGGCGGTGTGCGATCAAACGAGGCGCATCGTGGGACTTCAGGTTGCGCGCATGCCGGCCAGGGGGCCGCTGGCGAAGAAGGCTCGCGAGAAGTACGGGCCGCGCGCCGATGAACGCAATTCGGCACGAGAAAAACTCTTACGTTCGCTCGCACCTAAGATGTGCATTCCGGGGCTTCTTAAGTCCGACAAGAACACGGCCTATCCGCCACTCGTCCGAACGCATCTACCGGGCGTTGAGCACCAGCGCTTTAAAGGTCGCCGACCTTGTGCGGTGGGATTTGGTGAGCTCAAGCGCGGGGGCTTTGATCCGCTGTTTAGTTTCAACCACACGGCGGCGATGATCCGCGCGCACATGAGTCGAATGCTCAGAAAAACTTGGTGTACGACAAAGAAAATCGAGTCGCTTGAAGATCACCTCTTCATCTACGCGAACTTCCACAACAACCAACTCCTCACGCTCAATCAGCGAAGGGCCTGAGTGCGTCTCGCGCTGGATGCTCTTGCATCTCACGGCTCGTGAGTCCCCACAATTTGGTCATTTCGATCGGGCGCCTAGGCTTGAGCGCACAGCGAGGTCCTCGAATTGCCCCACAAGCTCAGCTGCAGGCGCATCGACCGCGCATCACGACCAGCCAAGTGAGCCAGCTAGAAAGTGTAAAGGAATTGATAGACGCCGCAAACAAGTTCGACACTTCACCTCAAACACGACTGCGCTCGAGAGTGTTTCGTTTTAAGAATCGACAGATTCTCAAGCTTTAGGTCACTCGGCATCGACCTTGCCCTTATGAGGGGTATGAACAAAGTTTTGAGCCACTCCCCCCTCTGGCCCAAAATGATCCACCGACGCGCCTCTCAGCTCGGGCGGCTCACGGATCAATTTGCCAGCCAAGCCAAGCGACTTCCTCGACTCTCCGTGCTCGGATTGCTATCCAGTGCCGTCGTCAGCTGGCCGCAAATTTCTCGCGAAGCCACGCCGACCTTCGAAAGCTCAGCTCTTCAGGAGGCCACAACACTGAACTCGTTGGCGCCAACCGAGGACCGCACATCGATCTTTGCTGTCGAGTCCGCGATTCGCTGGCAATCGTTGTCACAGTACTTTGAGAACGAAGCTCATCCGTTTTGGAAGTCGCGAATCAACCGCCCGGGAGCTCGAATCGAACTCCGCGGTCTGATCGACGAACTTCAACTTGCGGCCATCGACGAAGGTGCAGATCCATTCTTACTTTGGGCCATGGCCGAGAGAGAGTCGCGACTGAACCCGCGGGCGCGGGGCGCACATGGCGAAGTCGGATTGTTGCAGATGAAACCCTCGACCTCGGCGTGGATCACCGACAAGACGAGCTCAATTGCGGAGTGCGGAAGCCCTCAGAATCGTAGTGACTGGGAGGCGGCGCTGGAGCGCCCCGCATGTAATTGGCGCGTCGGCGCTCGGTACATTCAATGGCTCTCATCCCAATGGTATCGCCCTCAAGAACCGATCGCTCGTCGGATCTCAGCACTTCGCGCCTACAACATCGGGCCGACCCGGGCCGTCCAAGTGGAGCGCGAAAGTTCGGAGCCTTCAGCTTATGCCGTAAGCATCAGCGGACGGGCCGAGTCCATGCGCGAGCAGTACATTGAACGCCGCCTCGCACGACTCACGCCAGCAAGCGCGACCACTTCAACGCGCGTCGCGCAACTGCGGTTGGATCACGGTCGTCCCTTGCCTGTGCCTGTACTTGGGCCCGTTGGCCTCGGCTTCCAGACGCGAACGTCGACGCAATCTGCAAGCGTAGGAAAGTTCCATGACAAGTTGCTGATCGCTCGCTCAAACTGAGCGGGAATGGCCGCAGATCCCAATTCACAAAACCCAACTGAGCCTCGCTTTCAGCCGTTTCCCCAAGGGCGCGCGCAGCCTCCACGAACTTGGGATCAATGGCCTGAGTCTTGGCGTCGATTTGGCGAAAGTCGCGCCGATCAATTTCTGAAAGTTGCTGGAGAATTTCGCCTCGGCGCACTGCCTACGGAAATGCCGCACCCTTGGACCAAAGATCTCTCGGATCTTTGCCACCAACGCCTCGACGATGCCGCAAGAATTTTTACGCAAATCGAGATCGAAGTTTTTAGCCAGCTCCTCGAACAAGAGCGCCCACTTCGCGCGCTGATGCAGAGTTGCGAGCGCGCACTTCAGTCCGGACGACGAATTTTCATCGTGGGTTGCGGCGCAACCGGGCGATTGGCGCTTGCGCTTGAGCGCGCATGGCGCTCGCAAGCTTCGGACGCGTGGAAAGAAAGAATCGTTGCCTTCACAGCTGGTGGTGATTCGGCATTGGTGCGATCGCAAGGTGTATTTGAGGACCACCCACAGCTTGGTGAACTTCATTTGCGACAACTTGGATTTCAAAACGATGACCTCTTGATTGGCGTGACCGAAGGTGGAGAGACGCCGTTTGTGTTGGGTGCCGTCGAGGCCGCTGCACAGTCCGCTCACGAGGTGCCCTGGTTATTGTTTTGCAATCCACCCAAAACACTTCGCAAAGTTGCCGCTCGCTCCGCGCGCGCCATGGACCATTCGCGGATCCGCTGGCATGCGCTCGACTTCGGACCCATGGTGATCGCGGGCTCAACAAGACTTCAAGCCTCATCAGCACTCATGGCCTTCGTTGGGGCCGCGCTGTTTGAAGCCGGTGGCCATGGCCGAGCCCGATGGTTCATTTCGGATGTGCGCGATCGACTGACCCGCACGGACCCAACTCTCTTTTTGCCGATGATTGAGTTGGAATCCGAGACCTATCGTCAAAATCACTATGCGCTTCATCGAGGCATCGGCGGGGAGGCTGGCCTCGCGGTGCTGACGGACACGACGGAGCGCGCTCCAACTTTCGGCCTCGCTCCGTTTGAAAATGAATTGGACTTCAACACGCCTCAGGCCCCCGTTGCAGTTTCGAAAACCTACTTGGAATTGCGAAGGCCGGATGGCTCGCTCATCGGCGATTCACGCGAGGCATGGATTGAACTTCTTGGCCGAGTCCCTCGAGGTCTAGATTGGCAGACTGAGAATTTGCCGGGCGCAGCGCGCGGCCTCAAATTCTTACCTCTCAACGAAAAGCGCCTCCTCGGTTTCAATTTTAGCTCGACGGTCGAAGACGCAAGACGCTCTCGAGGAGCCGGGACCCGCCTCGTGATGGAAGTTCAAAGTCGAGCCGATGTTATTGAATTCTCCGCACGGGCAAGACGAGATCAGTCCGAAGTGATGCACCAAGTGCAAGCAGAGGGCTCAGCCTCCAGCTTAGTGCGAAGTTTACTCTTAAAGAGTTACCTCAACATGCAAAGCACCTTGGCGATGGGTCGGCTAGATCGGTTTGCTGGAAACTGGATGACCTATGTGAGACCGGCGAACAACAAGCTGATCGATCGCAGTCTTCGGATTCTGCGTCACCTCGCCGAGCGCCTTGCCACATCGAGCCCCAGCGCGACGCAGGATCTAGACTCTGTGGCTCAAGGACCGCATGCATCTTCCCACACTCCCCTCCGCCCACTTCATCCCTTTGCATGGCAAATTGATCCGCGACGCGCCCGCTATGTCGCCCGGGAGATGCCCGAACGCGAACTTCTCGCCATGCTATTCGCTATGGCCGAGGTCGCAGACGCCGAAGACTCCGTGGTGTGGAACACACTGGCTCTCGCACTCTGCACAAAGCCGTAAACGCACGCGCTTTGGCCGCTCACTTCTTAGGTAAAAAAATTGACAAGAACTCGCGTCATCCACAAAGCTCGGCGAATGCAATCAGTTCGAGCTGTCAACTTGGTAGGCTAGATTGCCGACGGTTAAATCAGGCCAATTCTGGACCAAAGAAGTTGGACGCAAAGTCGATACCTGCGCTTGCTTGAACCTGGTATTGAAACCGATGTTAAAACTGAGCTTGAAACGGAGACTCGCAAAATGAAATCCAGCAGTGCTACGAAGACTCATCACGTAACTTCGCGCGGCCAAGGCTTCGCCACACTCTGCCTCATTGCCGCTTGTTTCATGCAGACGCCAACAGCCAGCGCCTGGGGACGCATGGGGCACGACCTCATCGCACGCGCAAGCGCTCACATCTTGGCCGAAGAAGAACTCTCCGACGGCAGCGCGATGGCGAAGTTCTTGAAGTCGAGAGCTTACGACTTGGGTTACTACTCCAATGTGCCAGATTTGGTTTGGAAGAAACCCGCAACTTACGATGTCGAGTGGACGAATCACTTCATGGACTTAGAAATTTTCGAACGTGAGTTTGAGAAGCTCGATAAGGCCAGCCGAGGCGAGCCTCTCTCGATGGATCGCCTCGCATTCGACGCCAAGTTCCCCAACATCGAACAGAAGGCGGGCCGAGCATTCTGGCGAATTCGCGAACTTGAAGAACGGCTTAAGGCCACCACGGGTCTGCTCAAACAGAAAGATGTGCTGAAGGAAGAACGACATCGCCTGCAGGGTGAATGGCTGGTCACAGCTGGTGTGATCGCTCACTATATGGGTGATTTGGCGCAACCCCTTCATGTGACGGAAAACTATGACGGGCAGCTCACCGAACAGCCTGGCATCCACGCTCATTTCGAAGATCAATTGGTTGACGAAGCTTGGCCGGGTCTCATTTCGCAAGTGCAGAGCGAAGCCGTGCGCCAGTGGAAAAAAGTTGGCGGCGAAATTCGTGGCATTTCAACGCTTGAACTCCTCAAGAAGCTAGCTAATGAAAGCATCAAGGAAGTCCCCGAGCTCCTGCGCCGAGACAAAAAAATGGAGCGCCAAGACACCAAGAAAGCTCTCGAACAACACAGATCCATGATCATTCGGCGAATGGCGGCTGGCTCCGTCTACTTGGCGGAACTCTGGCGGCGCTACATTCATTGGACACCCAACGAAGAGAAGTTCTACGTCTTCTTTGGCGAGCCCACCTACATCAGTCCGCCAACTAAAAAGCCCTAACACAATTCTCATCGGCGAGGGCGCTTAAGAGGCGCCCGCAATCGACAAGTCAGAGATCAGCACATCCGGCGCGCGCGCGACGCCGACAGCAGGCGAAAGTTTTTTGCCTGCGCCAATCACTCGACACAACAATTCCTGAATCGAGCCCGATACGACGAAATTGCAGAGCGACCTCTGCTTCTCACCACCTGACCAGAGCTCGCCCTCAGCCTGAAGTGAAAACTCCCCACTGCCTTGGCGAAAGCCAGAGTGGAAACCCGCAAGATCCGTGATGACCAGCACCTCACCTTGATGAAGTTGCTCGTCTTCTTGCTGACCGGCTCGCCAAACCAAATTGCTCGGCGAGATTTCCAAGACACCTTCGGGACTTCGGGATGCATGCCGAGTGTGCGGAACACCCAGTCTTCGCGCATAAGTTGAATTGGTCAAAAAACCTTCAAGGCGCCCAGCGCGAACAATTCGTGTACACTGCGAAGGCGCACCTTCCGCATCAAAGGGTCGATATCCAGGCGCATCCAGATCCAAAGGTTCATCGTAAATCGACACTTCGTCGCAGGCGATCTGACACGCCAAGCTCCCACTAAAGATCGAAGTTCTCTCATGAACAGCTTGCGCAGAGAAGTAAGCCGCCGCACGCGAAAGCAGACCGGCCATGGCTTCACCTCGAATCAAGACACGGTAGACTCCTGTCGCCGGAGTCGTCGCCCCGAGTTTCGCCACGGCTCTTTCCGCCACGATCCGCGCCAAGCGAGGCGCTTCTTGAGCAAAACGATCTTCTCGCTCTGGTGTTTGCCTCCAAAACACAGATTCGCCGGCCATGCGCGCCTGACCAGCCTGTTCCGCTAAAGCATAGGCGTAAATTTGCACCGCATGATCGTGAAACTCTCGCGCCACTCCCTTCGAGTTCCACACTCCCCAGGATCGGCGCAATTCACGATAGCGATTGTGAGGTACTTTGCGAACTCGTGCATCCACCGCGAGTACGGATGTCTCGAGTTCAACGGCTCGCGCCGCCATGTCTTGAACACTCAAAGCCTTCGCCTCCATCTGCACACCGCTTCGCGTGTTCCCATTCACTTCTCCAGCGGACAAAGGCGACCAAAGTTCGACAGCTTCACAATCTCGCCAACTTCCGTCCTGTCGCTGTTCGCGGGCAATCGAACGAGCCTGACTCATCGCACGTTCACATGCGGTTCGAAGACCTTCTTCATCCCAGGCTTCTGTCCAAGAATATCCTTCTCGACCATCGACAATGGCGCGAATTCCACACCTCGCCACTTCGCTTTGCTCACAACGATCCAGCTGACCTTGATGGGAAGAGAACAGACTTTCGCGCTTGGATTCAGCGACGAGCTCCACCTCAGCCGAGGCGGCACGCGCCTGATCGGCCAACATTGCAAAGAGCGTCGGCAATTTCTCCCAGCTCATCGAGTGCGGCCCCCCACAAGAATACTTGAAACCGTAATCGGCGGCTGCCCGACAGCCGCTGGAATGGTGCCACTGACAGAGCCACACATACCATCCTGCAAGCGAAGCTCACGTCCCACACGAGTGATTCTTCCAAGTGTTTCGATTCCGCGGCCAACGAGTGTCGCACCTTTGACGGCTTCTTCAACTCGTCCGCGACGAATTCGATAGGCCTCAACAACACTGAAGTTGAAATCTCCCGTACCAGGACTCACAGATCCACCACCCATTTCTTTCGCGTACAAGCCATCGTCGATGTCCGCAATCATCGACTCCAAACTATCTTGGCCAGCGGCGATGAAGGTGTTGCGCATGCGCGAAGTGGGGGCAAATCTGTAGGACTCGCGCCGCGCGCTGCCGGTGCAGGCGTAACCCGTGCGCAACGAGCCCAAGCGATCCACCATATAACTTTTAAGAACTCCATTTTCGATGAGCACGGTTCTTTCCGTGGCACGTCCCTCATCGTCGCAGCCCAATGAGCCCCAGCCCCCTTGTAATGTGCCGTCGTCGATTGCAGTCACGCAATCGGCGGCCACCTTTTCTCCGAGCTTTCCACAAAACACAGAGGCTCCCTTGGCGACTGATGTGGTTTCAAGCCCATGGCCGCAAGCCTCGTGAAAGATCACGCCACCGAATCCCGCGTCGATCACCACAGGCATTTCTCCGGCCGGCGCATAGTCCGCCTTTAACATCAATAGCGCACGTTCCGTGGCCTGAACCGCTAAGCTCTCCATATCGACAGATTCAAACCATTCGGCCGAGGCTAAAGCTCCGAGGCGCGCATAGGCGGATTCGCGCTGACCAGAATCTTCCACAGTCACTGTCACACCGACACGAACATAAGGCCGTTCATCTTCGACCCAGAGGTTCTCCGAGTTGGCGATCAGCACACGTTGCCGTTTCCATAGCAGGAATGACTCGACTTGGGTCACCGATGAAGATCTCGATCGAGCCGCCTGATCCAGACGCTTGAGAAGTCGCAAACGGCTTGGCCCGATGAGACTCTGCGGCGTCGGCGGAAGAACGAGATCGTAACGAGGCAATTCCACCTTAGGCCAACTCAAAGAATTCGCCTCACTCGGCGAACCGAAATTTGGAGCACTCGAACTGCCCCCTGTGGGGTTTGCATGGGTTGTGTTTGGAGACGTGGCTTTTACAGCTGAGGAAGCTGCTGCGGCGGCAGCAGCATGTTCAATTGCCCGACCGAGCCCCGCCTCACTTAAGTCGTGAGTCGAAACATAGTAGGCGTCACTTCCGTAGAGCAATCTCACGCCAGCGCCGCGCAGACGCCCATTGATCCAGTTCGAAGCCTTTCCTCCCACGCCTGAGATTTCTTCGGACTCTGTGTCCTCTATGAAAACTTCGACGAAGTCGGCTCCCGCTGCTCGGCCCTTTTCAATCGCTGCGCGGATCGGCTGTTGAGTCGCGATGCTCAAACCACTCTGGCGCGTTTGACTTCTAGAAGCATTCTCGACTCGAAATTTCAAATCATCACCCATTACGGCCCTCATCCTGACCAAGCTTCTTGAACAAGCCTTATGAACAAACTATCGGCCCGTCTTTCGATCGGGGATCAACTCAACTCGTTTGTACCGCGCAAGCGAGATCGAGCAAAGCCTCGGCATCCCTCGATGAGCGGAGCGTTCCGAATTGAGATTGGACGGAAGTCGCGCCCTTTGCCTCATGAAACCTGAAGGCTCACGTTACCAAGCCCATTCACAAATTCCTAGAATTCGACAGTGAGTTTTGATTCCCGTCAATTCTCCCCTTCCTCACCTCGCCAAGCTTGAAAAAGGCCGTATCCTGAAGGTGTTGGAGGGTTTGGCGCGAAGAGATGATCGCCGCATCAAACGGCTCGCCGCTTCGACCAGAAGCCCACAAGATCGCGCCCAGCGCGCAATGCAAGCAGGACTGCGAGGAGCATGTCGCCCGCAGACTGAACAGGAGGTCCCGATGGCAAAGTTCTCTGCTCAACAAGCGAAGTCCAGAGTTCTGGCGCAACTTGAGTCCGTGAAATCTCGTTCGATCAAAGGCGTGTCGCAGTGGCCTCGACGAGGGCGCGAGATTTTGCACAATACGCAGGGTGCAGTTGAGTTCATTGCCAGCAGCCTCGCGGAAGAGAGCCGACACTTGAGCCTTGCTGTCTACGCCGAGCTCCAGCCCCTGCTCCAAAAGAGTTTCCCACAACGGAGTTGGCCCCGTGCTCAGGATTTAAATCAAGATGCGAGCCTCGCCCCCTTGTCCGCGACTCATGAGCCGATCCGAAGGGATGCCTCTGTGCTTCGCGATCCCTTTCAGAACATCTGAATGAGATTGCCAGAACCGAGAAGCCTCCACTAAGTTCGCAAGCCGTGAACAAGCCGACTCTCCGCACTCAAAATTCTCCAAAGTCCAAGTCTCGTCGAGGTTCGCCCGCCGAGGCCAAGCAACCGAGACGCTCGAGCGGCCCAAGCATGCGCGCATTGGCCTTGCGATCGCTATGGCCAACTCAGATTTACAAATCAAAACTCGTCGCGAGCGTAAAGCGCCGAACTCGCCCACAAGCAAGTCAGAATCTCATCGAAGAACTTCTCCGAGAGACGCTGATCATTCGCGAGATCGACGAAGAAGGCCAAGCCTGGTCCAAAGATCGATACGTCAACGGCTTCACCAGCTATGCGTCGTGGGACGATCTGCATGTGCGGTTTGCCGCTTTCGAAGAACTCGAAAAGGCACTGCGACCTCATGTGCGAAAATTCGCACGGGACTTGGCCTGGGACCTAGGTACCGGCCACCTTGAAATGTCCACCTGCTGGGTGAATGTGATGCCGCCCGATTGCACCCACAGCTGGCATATTCATCCACAGTCCGTGATCAGCGGCACGGTCTACATCAGCACGCCACCCGGCTCTAGTCCGATCAAGTTCGAAGATCCTCGCCATGATCGAATGATGAACTCACCACCGCGGCGACAAGATGCTCAACTTCAGCTGCAACCACACATCGCGATCATGCCCGAAGCTGGTGAAGTGATTTTGTTTGAGTCTTGGCTCAGGCACGAAGTGCCGATCTCAAAGGCTCGTCGAGATCGAATCTCGGTGAGCTTCAACTACAGTTGGCGAGACGCGTGAGTTCAGTACCGACTCAAAGGTAAAACTCCAACTCAAGTTCAAGTTCAAGCTCTCGGCCTGACTTCGCATCGCCTCTGCCGCGACCTGGGGGAAAATGAAGTCGTACGTCAATCCTCGCCCAACGCTCGCCAATAAGGCCTCACGAACACGCGCCGAGTTGATATGACTTTCGGGCCCTGACGACGTTTCCGCGCTCTGGCCAAGTGGCGGATCCGCCGCCTGAGAGTCGGCGACCTGCATGTTGAGAAGGTCGCGCTCGAGTTCATCGAAGTCGAACTCGACCGACTCACTTCCGCTTGAACCTTCAGCAACCGCCTCTCGCTGTCGACGCAGCTCCATTTGTTCAAGCAAAAATGCTGAAGTCGCCGGCGTGGTCCCCAGCTGTCGCTCAATCTGCACAGCCAACAAGTCCATGAGTTCGCCTTCTGACAAGCTGCTGGTTCGGGGAAGCCCAAGTTCCGCCAAAAGTTCGTCGCGGGTCGCAGGTAATCGGTAATAAGCCCCGGCTTTTTCCTGCAACTCGGATTCAATCAATAGCGCATCATCTTCATCCCATTGCGCGAGCAAAACTCCGTCCTCCAGGCCACGAGTCACCGGCAGGATCTGCTCGCGTCCCATCGAATCGATCAAAATCAACTGCGCCACACCCCGCTCCTGGCCCACCCGAATTTCGCGCGCCTTAGCCCCAGAAAACAACTGTGGCTGGGGTTCGAGGTTTCGTCCCGATGAGCCCTTCGGCGTCACAAGAACGCGACGAAGAGTGGGCCGCGCATTCTTCCCGCTATCGAATGATTGAGATGGGGATGATTGAGAAAGCTGGATCGCCTGAAGCTGCGATGTGCGCATCGACGCTTTCACCTCAAGCTCAATCGCGGGCGAGTTGGAGGCGCCGCCATTTACAGGGTCGGCTTCGGCATTTTGAGTCACAACGAGGGTCGCACTGAAAATCGTCCAAGAAATTGCCGCCGGCATCACCGAGAGTTTCAACATGAGAATCGCACGGATCAGGAAAGGAAAATGCAGAAAATTATTTGGTAGATTCTTTGGTGCCGAAATCGGGGTCACGCGGGGGATCATCTCTCGACCCCGATGCAAGCAACGCCGATGTCCATAGAGCAAGTTGCAAAGCGCCACCCTGGCGATCTCGCGAACACCAATAGCCTGATCACCAAATTCTCGAGAATCGCTCCGGAGCATCATAGGGAATCTCACGGAGCAAAATCCGGGACATGGCCCAGACGTACCAGCCCTCAGCGCAACTCATTCAAGAGGCGATGAATCCAGATCGTTTTGGGGTTGTATTTCATTTCATTTGAGCTGACAGAGCCAAGGTCAATGTACCCCTCTGCCCCAGCTATGAGCGGCAATGGCCTCGTTCAACCAGTCTTTAGAATTTTCAGAGAGAGGGCGCTTTTTAGGCCCATTTCCCTAGCGAAACGGGCCGCAATTGATGCGCTGAATGGATCATCTCTCGTGAGGCGCAGTCCGGCGGACGCGAAGCGCTCACTTCTCTTCGTGAGCGCGTGCCTCGTCGGCCTTAAAGAGCTTTGTGTAGACGCGTGCGCGATGTTCGAGATGCGCTCGCAGCATGAACTCGATCGCGGGTGCCAAAGCCGCCGGACTGACTTCGACTTCGATCTCATCGACCATCAAGCAGCCCTCACTGGTATCCACCAACTGATGTCGATGCGTGAAGGACTTCATCGGTGTCGGCAAGCTTTCACCTTGATCCACCCACTCCAGCCCTTCGGTGGTTTCTTCCATGCGCACGATCACAGATTGGAAATCCAAGTTGGCGCGCAAAAGACCATAGGCCAAATCCAACGAACCGGCGAGGCGGTCAAGAACTCGCGTCTTATCCAAAAACGGTTCGACATAAGGCTTCGCCGCCGTCGGCGCGCGATCCACGGCCATCAATTTCGCAAAACCAGCAAGATCTGAAAACTGCAAGCCCGCCAACCGCACATGCACGCGGTCGCCAACCTGCAAGCGCGTCGAGGCCACCGGCCCCGAGGAGGCTTCAGAAGAATTCTCTGCAGCACTCGATCCTGTTGAGGTGATCTCGGCCTCAACAAAGCCCCCACCCAATTCCGCGAGAAAGGCCGTCACGCCATCACGAGTGAGTGAAGATGCGACTTCAGCTCGCGGTCGCGGGAGCGCCGTCGACTTTCTCAGCTTCACTCGTCCTTCCGGATTCAGAGTGATTTGCTCGAACAGGTGTTTGGCCCCGTCTTGAATCTGGTTCTGCCATCGCTGCCATTGAAGGTCTTTGAAGATGTTCGTATTCATGTTGGCCACGCTCCTCGGGTGACGAAGCTAGCACAACTTGGCCAATTCGCGCGAGGGCCTCGTGTTTTAAAATCGTCAATTGTCGACCTTCGACCTCCAAAACGCCCTCCTTTTTCAATTGCGTCAGAGTGCGTATGACCGACTCGTAAACAGTACCCGCCAAGTGGGCGATTTCTTCCCGGGTCAAATCCAAGTCCACCCGCAAACGCCCCTGGGCATCGCGATCCCCATGGCGACGCGCTAAGCCCCAAATCACCGCCGCGACTCTGGCCCTCACGGGCAACTGATCGAGAGGGCGACGCAGCTGGGATTCAAACGCTTGAGTTCCCAGCGCCCGAGACTGTTCCTGCTGAAGCAACAATTGCTGAACCATCGGCGGCGTTTGCGCCATGAGTGCAGCGAACTCGCTCGCCGGCGTCAAACGCAGTAAAACTTCACCCACAGCCTCAAGGCTCGATTTCATCGTGGCCGAGCCTTCCGACATAAACTGCGAAGCTTCGCTGAGGCCGATCCAATCTCCCGCACCACAGATGCTCTCTAAAAACTCACCTGAGGCGAATTGGCGCTTGATCTTGACCTGACCGTTGAGGACTTGCAGCAAACCCGGCCAAACCTCTCCGGCGCTCAGGATGATTTCGCCGCCGCGATGTCGGCGAAGGCGGTCGGCGCCGAGATCCAGAATTCCAGACTCACGACGAAGGCTGAAGTTGAGCTCAGGGGCAATGAATCGAGGTGTATCGTTGTGTGTTTTCATAGAACCAGGATAGGGCTTCTATCGACTTTGATAAAATTGAAGTTTAGTATCATATAGTTCGCTTAAAGCGAACAATGCTGAATGGCGAAAAGGCCTGACGAAATCGAAAAATTCCAGCAGGATTGAGGTTTTAGACCAGTCCGCAGACTTGACGACTAACTTGACCGCTGGCTGGTCCCCATGGAACAGAACGGCTCGCAAACGAACAAGGCAAACCATTTAGGTCACGGATCTCGCTCGATCACGACCACGGAACAGGGCCAGCTTGAGCTACCCCCGTGTGACCAAAGTGGTTTGCAAACGGGAAAGACGAAACATGGCCCGCAATTCAAATCCCCGCCGCCTGGTGACGGCAGCACTTCCCTACGCCAATGGACCGATTCACATCGGGCATCTGGTCGAGTACCTGCAAGCCGACTTTTGGGTGCGCTGGAACAAGATGAATGCGCGCGATTGTGTGTATATTTGTGCCGACGACACGCACGGCACTCCCATCATGGTGAAGGCTCGCGAGTTGGGCCTAACTCCGGAAGCTTGGATCGCGAAGTCGCACGCTGAACACGCGCGGGACTTTGCCGACTTTGGTGTCAACTTTGATATCTACTCGTCCACCAACTCGCGCGAGAATCGCGAACTCAGCGAACATTTCTACGCCGCCCTTCGCGACAAGGGGCACTTGCGAACTCGCACTCAGGAACAACTTTGGTGTGATCACGACCGCATGTTCCTTCCTGATCGCTTTGTGAAGGGTGTTTGCCCGAAGTGCGGTGCCGTCGATCAATATGGCGACTCCTGCGACAAGTGCGGTTCAACATACGCGGCAAGTGAGTTGAAGACTCCCGCGTGCGCCATTTGCGGTTCGAAGCCGGCGCTCAAGCCGACGTCAGTGATTTCGGTCAAGCTCAGCGACTTCCGTGACTTCCTTCGCGACTGGGTGCCCGCGCACTCCCCAGCGGAAGCCGCCAATAAATTGAGTGAGTGGATCAAGGGTGAACTTCTGGATTGGGACATTTCCCGAGACGCACCCTACTTTGGTTTCGAGATCCCGGACCATGCTGGAAAGTTCTTTTACGTGTGGTTGACGGCGCCGATTGGCTATGTGTCCGCGACCAGACAACTCTGCGAGCAACGCGGCTTGAATTTCGAAGACTATTGGTCGCGCGGCGAAGACGAGATTTATCACTTCATTGGCAAAGACATCATCAAGTTTCACTGCTTGTTCTGGCCGGCGATGCTGAAGACTGCGGGCTTTAAGACACCGACCCAAGTCTTCGTGCACGGCATGCTCACGGTGAACGGCGAGAAAATGTCGAAGTCCAAGGGCACTTCCATCACCGCTCGCACTTACTTGAACCACCTCGATCCACAATTTCTACGCTACTACTATGCCACAAAGCTCACCTCGGGAATGAGCGACTTGGATTTAGGCTTGGATGATTTCGTCAATCGCGTGAACTCTGAACTTGTCGGCAAGATCACCAATCTCGGTTCGCGGGGCGCGCAGATGCTGGCCAAACGCTTGGATGGACGCATGGGTCGCTTGGATCCGGACGGCCGCGCTTTGCTCGCTCGAGCTCAGGCGCGACGCGGAACAATTGCGGCGGCCTATGAGGCTCGCGATTTTGCGCGCGCGATTCAAGAGATTCGCGATATCGCGGATGAGGCCAATAAATACTTCGATGAAAAAGCACCGTGGAACTTGATCAAGACGGATGCCGAGGCCACGCGCGCCGTGCTGAGTACGACACTGAACGTGTTTCGCCTGCTCGCGATCGCGCTCAAGCCGGTGCTGCCTCGCTATGCGGATCAAGTCGCTCGCCTGTTGGGCGAGGCCAGCTACACCTGGCGCGACGGTGAAGCCGTGATCGAAGGCGGCCAAGTCGGTGAATATGAACATCTCGCAACCCGCGTCGATGCGGAGAAAGTGCAGGCCATGGTGGAAGCTTCAAAACCAGCGGGCTCGACGACTCAAACCCCGACAACCTCTCCCCAAGCTGGTCACACGGCACCCAGCACGGCTTCCGCATCGACCGGCGCCACAGGCGTGATCGACATCGACACCTTTGGAAAAATCGACTTGCGAATTGCCAAGATTATCGCAGCGGAGGCAGTTCCTGAAGCTGACAAGCTCATCAAGTTGCGCGTCGATTTGGGACCGCTAGGTGAGAGACAAATTTTCGCGGGCATCAAGAGCGCTTACGATCCGGCCCAATTGGTTGGGCGCCTGACGGTTGTGGTGGCGAATCTTGCGCCTCGTAAGATGAAGTTTGGCATGAGCGAAGGCATGGTCCTCGCAGCCAGTGATCCGAACGAGAGCGGAGGCGCCAAGCCGATGTTCTTGCTTTCGCCGGACTCGGGCGCCAAGCCCGGAGATCGCGTGAAGTGAGGAGCCTGACTTGAGCGCGTCGGATGCAGAATCGCACTTGCCCCAAGCCATTAAATTGCTGAGCTTGGCCCGCGCTTGCGAGTCCGCTTGGAACCTCGACGGCCCAGAGGCGCAAGCTGAGCGCGACCACCGCTTTGAACAATTTCTCGCGGCACTTGAGAATCTCAAAGAGCATCCGCATTTTGAACTGCGAAAGCTTGGTGAACTGAGCGTGCGGGCCTCGCGAAACATGACGCTCAAAACACTGATGGCCTTGATTGTCCCCATCGAACGACTGGCGAAGCGCTCGGCATCCGACGAAGAGTTTTTACGTATTCAGAGACCTCATCTTCGCGATGCCGAACAAAAGAGATCTGTTCCGCAGCAAGGTGAAGATCTGGTGATTTTGGCCGATCATATGCGGAGCGCTTTCAATGTCGGCGGTTTACTACGAACCGGAGAAAGTTTGGGAGCTTCTGCACTTTGGGTCACAGGCTACACGCCGACGCCTGATGAAGCTCCCGTGCAAAAGACATCCATGGGCGCACAGCTGCCTTGCCTGAAATTCAACAATGTCGATGAAGCTCTGCGCGCGGCTCGCGAGCAGGGCTTTACGCCTGTGGCGTTGGAGACGACGCATGATGCGGTCGATGTGGGCGCGTTTCGATGGCCCGCAAAGACTTTGCTCATCGTCGGCAATGAAAGATTTGGTTTGGAGGCCGCGACACTTCAGCAGATCACCCATCGCGTGCGCATTCCGCAGTTCGGGAGAAAGAACTCGATGAATGTTGTCGTGGCATGCGGAATCGCGGCGCACGCCTGGGCCAATCAACGTGTTCAGCGAAGATCATCGATTGAGCCGATTGCAACGCTTCGAAGTGAAGCGCGCTACAAACAAAGCCTGCCGCGGCAGGGCGCTTGGACAAATTCGCAAGCCACTCGCGCCCGCGTTGAGATGCATCCCGAGTTTCAAGGCAATTCCTGGCCGAAGACCACGCAGTCCGCACTTCGCGACCTCGAGGGTTTTGATTATGTTTGGCTCATCGGCAATTTTCACCGAGCCGATCATTGGCAAATGGAAGTGAGACCACCGCGCGGCGATGCTACACCGCGCTCGGTTTGGGCCACACGCTCTCCTCATCGTCCTAACTTTTTGTCGCTCAGCTGTGTGCGCGTTGAAAGCGTCGATGCGACAGGTTTGAACGTGAGCGGCATTGACCTTCTCGACGGCACTCCCATTTTCGATATCAAGCCCTACTTGCCGAGCGCGGAAAGCTTTCCGACAGCTCGAGGCGGATGGACGGATTCAATTGAGCAGCATCGCGTGCGAATTGAACTCACGCCCGAATTCACCTCTGCCCTTGTGCGAGCCGAGGCTGACGGAGAGTCGGATCTACGGGATTTCATCTGGGAGCAACTGAGCTTTGCACCGACGGATGAATCGCGAAAACGGCTTCGCCGACTCCATGATGCGAATGAGTGGGAGTTGGCGTTTCGTTATTGGCGCATTCGATTTGAACTGCGTGGCACGTCGCCTTCGGAAATTTCGCAAACCGAGGGGCACTCAGTGATTCTCAAAGGCCTACAAACTGCCGTGCCGATGGATGGCGAGACGGACGATGCCGAAATTCTTCGGCATCGTCGTTTCGGACGCGGAAACTAGTCGAGCGCACAAGCCCTTAACGAGCGTTGTTACGAGGTCGCGCTGCAGGTGTCGGGACAGGGGCGTTGGGATCCACCGGCGACTGCGCCTCGGGATTTGAAGGATCCAAACAAATTTCTCGTGATACTTCTAACAGTCGCCGCAGAGCCGTTTGCGTCTCACGCAGTCGATCCGCGCAATGACCGGCATTGATCGTCCCTTCCGTGATCGCCTGCCCGAAGATGGATCTCAAGAGCGCATCGAGATTTCGCGTTTCGCGAATGATCTCGGATTGCAAGGCCGCGACGGATTCGCCAGCGACTTCTTGCTCCAACAAATCTTTTGAAAGTGGACATCGACTGCGATTGTTGCCTCGCGAGCGCGGAAATTGCGTGACCTGTTGACGAACTTTGCGAGTGAGCGACTCGAGTGTACCTCGGTACTCGTGAATCTCCTTGCAAGTGTGCTCGGCGGCAACGCCGGCACCAATGGCGCCGCCAATAATGGCGTAGGCCACCCAGGCGACTGCGGGCAAGATGGCATCGGCTCGCGGCGACTGCAAATCCAACCATCGCTCCCAAGGAGCAAGGCGATGCGACGCCGAGGCTTGAGGCATAGCCGCCATCAATTTTTGCCAGCGGATCTCCATCGGCAAAGACCGCCCAAGCTCCACGCGCTTGGCGTTGATTTCAAATTCGCCCTTAGCCGCATCGACAACACGAAAGCTGACACTTCGCGAAGCATCGCGAATCAGATAGCGCCCGCTGCCCATGGAGCGAAGCTCTGGCATGGTTTGATCTTTGATTTCATCAGCGCGAGCTTTCAAAAAGTTGATTTCGTCAGCTCGAAGAAAAGTCGACATGCGCTCAACAAAGACCGAAGGCTTGGGGCGATCTTTCAGAGCCAATTGGGCGGCGCGAATCGGATCAACCTGTTGAGCCTGTGGAAGTCGTGAGCTTTTTGATCCTGCTTCGTTCGTGAGTTCGTTGGCGTAGCCTGTGGGCGTCAGCGTGATCATTGCGGAAAGTGATCCGCAGATCGCACCCCGAGCCACTGCACCCCGAGCCACTGCAAGAAAATTCCGAGAAAAACTCGACATCGAAAGTTTCGACATTGTTCACCCCGCCTTCTCAAATCATAGCAATTTCCAGTGCTTTCAACCGAGTGTTTTGTTCTGAGGCGTCTCAATTTGAGACGCGAAATCTGAGACGCCATGGCCTCGACAGAGGTCTGGGCAGCGTGGAGAGTGGAATGACCTTCAGCCCTGTAAAGCTCACGATGATCATATGACGCGTGGACAGGCCGGCATGCTGATCGCGGGGGTCCTTTGGCCGAACTTAGCGGTCTGGTTTTATTTCGTGGACCTCTCGGCCGGACTCTATGTGGTCTGCAAACTTGTGCAATTCGCACTTCCCTTTGTGGCGATCACCGTTTTCGCTTCGCCACGAGATTGGACACTGCAAATCACGCGTCGAGAGACATTAGCGGGCGCGCTCAGCGGCTTGGCGATCGCCGTCGGACTCATTCTCCTGTTTGAATTTGCGCTGAAGGATCTCAGCTTCATCGCCGAAGCGAAATTGCGGATCGCTGATAAACTCAGCCAATTGAATCTGACTCAGGCAGCACCTTACTTGGCGCTCGCGTTGGGAGTTTCGTTGGTCCATTCATTTCTCGAAGAGCTGTATTGGCGGGGCTGGATTCATGAGACGCTGCAACGACGATCGCCACTGACATTGAATCAAGCTCGTTGGCTGAGCTCATTGGCCTTCACCGGGCATCATGTGGTGGTGATTTCACAATACGCACCGAACGAGAATCGCTGGGCACTGACCGCCTTGTTTTCCGCCTTTGTGTTCGTAGGTGGATGGATCTGGGCCTGGTGGCTGGATCGTGAACGCCGAGGTCTTAAACCAAGCAACCTCTGGGCTGTGTGGCTCAGCCATATTGCGGCGGATTTGGCTATCTTTGTCATTGGATGGCGACTTTTACAGCTCGCCTGATGCCCTCTCCGCAAGGCCCCTCGATCAATTCGAATCCAGCGGTCGAGATTTTTTCAACAGGCCTACTCCTCGATGATGATTCCGTGTGAGCCTTGTCGACAAAGACTGTGCCGCCAACTAGAAATGACTCGAGTTCCTTGTTTAGGCTCCTCAGAACCCACGACGCGCGAGATCCCAGCATGAAGTCACTCATTCGATTTTTCTACAGCCAACACCTCTTTGCGAATCTCATGACGGCCTTGGTGATCGGCGCTGGCGCCATCTCGTTGTTCACAATCCGCAAGGACTTGTTTCCCAAAGTCGAGTTCGACGTCACGCTGGTGACGGCCGTCTTCCCTGGGGCTTCGCCTGATCAGGTTGAAAAACTGATCGTGAATCCCCTCGAACAAGCGATTCGCGAAGTCGACGGACTTAAGAAGGTTCAAAGTCAGGCGCTTGATAGTCGTGCGGTGATCACCATCACTCTGGATCCGGACGCTCGCGACCCTGACAAGACCAATGACGACATCCAACGCGCCATCGATCAAGTTGACGACTACCCGACGGATGCCGAACGCCCCGTCGTGGTGGCTCTGGAGAGCGGGCAGACGCCGGTGATTGAATTGTCGGTGACCTCGGCCACACTGAGCGAGCTGGAGCTGCGTGCGGCTGCGAAGTACATTGCCGATGAGATTTCAAATTTGCCGGGGGTCGCGAAAGTCTCAAAAGACGGATGGCGCCGCCAAGAGTTTAAAGTCTTGGTCGATCAGGAAAAACTCACGCGACAACACATCGCTCTTTCAAACATCGTCGATGCCGTCCGCTCGCACAACGTTCAGCTTCCCGCCGGCGAACTGCAACTTCCCAATGGCCGCGAAATGTCGGTGAAGACGGACGGAGAATTTCGTTCTGCCGAAGACTTGGCCTCGGCAACAATTCGCTCCAACTTTGAAGGCTACGGTGTGCGCATTGCCGACGTCGGCGAAGTGCAATTGGGATTGGAGAAACCATCAATTCTCTATCGCACCAATGGTAAGCCTGGCTTCAAGCTCACCATCATCAAGAAGGAGCGTGCTGACGCGCTCAAAACTGTCGAAGTGGTCAAAGCCGGCATGGAAAAGATCAAGGCGAACCTACCGTCTGGAGTCGAAACCGCCTTCATCAACGACTTCACTTTCTATCTGAAGAACCGGCTGTCAACGCTCGGCGGAAATATGGCCATGGGCGTGATCCTCGTATGCGTTGTCTTGGCCCTGTTCTTACCGTTTCGCGTTGCTTTGGTTGTCGCCATCGGCATCCCGTTTTCCATGCTGCTGGCCATTCTCACGATTCAATACTACGGCTACTCGCTGAATTTGATTTCGTTGATTGGTCTGATCATTGTGTCGGGCATGTTGGTCGACGACACCATCATTGTGACCGAGAACATTTGGCGACGACTTGAAAATGGCGAAGATTTCACAACTGCGATCGTCGATGGCGCGACGGAAATGATCGCGCCGGTGACAGCATCTGTACTCACCACGGTCGCCGCATTCGGCCCGATGCTGTTCATGACGGGAATTTTTGGAAAGTTCGTGTTCGAAATTCCTCTGTTGGTCATCTTGCCGCTGCTATATTCGCTGATCGAAGCCTTCATCATGGCCCCCGCCCACTTTCAGCTCCTGATCGGGCCTCAGCTTCGCGCTTACCTCGCCCGAAGAAAAGCTGAGCAGCACCAAGCTGTGCGTACGGAAACTCATTGGTATGAGCGTTGGCTGCCGAAGTACCGTGCCCTCATCGCCATGACCGTGCGTCGTCGCTATGCGGTCCTCGGACTTTTTGTCGGAGTCTTGGTGGTCACCGCGATTGCAACAACTCAGATGCGCTTCATCTTGTTTCCGCCGGAAGGGATCTACACATTCTTCGTTCGCGTCGATGCCGAGCCGGGCGCCTCGCTGGATGAAATGACCGCTATGCTGGCTGAAGTGGAGCCGCAGCTTGCGCAACTGCCGAAGTCGGAGCTTGTGGATTACACCACAATGGTTGGAATTCAGCAGGAGGAGCCCTCCGACCCGCTGACCAAGCGCGCTTCTCACTATGGCCAAATCCTCGTTAACCTTTCGCCTGAAGGTGAACGAGATCGCGGCGTCAATGAAATCGTCGAAGAGTTGCGCCAGCGAATTCAAAAGCCGAAGGGCGCAACCAAACTTGCCTTCTCCATTGCCCAAGGCGGCCCGCCTCAGGGACGCCCCATATCCATCAACATTTATGGCGAAGACTTTGCCGTGCTTCGTGAGATCGCCAACAAGGTCAAAGTCATCATGAAGGAAGTTGAGGGCGTGCAAGACATTGAAGACTCAGAGGTGATCGGCAAGCGCGAGGTCAAAGTTTCGCCGATTCCGTCTTTGGTGAGTCAAGCCGGGCTCACCAATCGCGAGATCGCGACGACAGTCCGCGCGGCCTTTGCGGGTCTCGTCGCGTCCAGTTCGCGAACTCTCGATGAAGAAATCGACATTCGCGTGCAACTGAAGCCACCACCCAAGGGCGCCGAGCAACAACTCAAGGACCTCAAGATCGGCACCTTGCAGGGCAATCTCGTACCACTTCACAAAGTGGCTCAGTTCGAAGAGACAGATTCGCGCCTGATCATTCAACATGAACGCTATAAGCGAATTCTGAATGTCTCGGCATCGGTGAATTTGGATAAAACAACAGCCATGGCAGCGACAAAACTGCTGCAGGAGAAGTTGAAGGACGTTCTTAAAGATACGCCCACCTACGAAATTTCGTTCGCTGGAGAAAATGAAGACACAGCCGAGAGCATGGCGAGCCTTGCACGCGCCTTCGTTGTGGCGGCTGTGCTGATCTTCCTCATTCTCGTCCTCACTTTCCAAAGCTTCCTGCAGCCGCTCTTGGTGCTCTTGGCATTGCCACTGGGTTTCATGGGCGTGGTGTTCGCCCTGCTCCTACACGGCAAGCCCTTGAGCTTCATGGCCATGCTCGGCATCATCGCGCTCGCCGGTGTCATCGTGAACAATGCGATCGTCTATATCGACTTCTTCAATTCAAGACGGGCCGATGGCTTAAGTTTGGATGAGGCTCTCGTCGATGCGGCGACGACTCGCCTGCGACCGATCATTTTGACCTCGCTCACAACCGTCTTAGGTTTGATGCCGACCGCCTATGGCATCGGCGGTAGCGATGGTTTCGTCGCAACTCTGGCCTTGGCGTTGGGATGGGGACTGATGATGGGATCTTTCCTGACAGTGCTTGTATTCCCGGCGATTTTGCGAATCGTCGCGGATCTGCAAGAGATCGGCGCTCGAGGCTTTCGTCGCTCGAAGCTAGGAACCACTGAGAATTGACTGTGACCCTTTCGCGTCAATTCGAAAGGGTCACGCTTTGCGAGAAGCGCACAGTGCTTGTGGCGTGAGCGATTAGCGCTGAGCTTCGATCTGCGCCACACTGGAGAGTGAGCAGCTCTCATTGACGTGGTTCACTTGTCCCCACAGGGCGACGCTTGTGTGACATTCAATCTTCAGATTCTCCAGCTGCAAGCTCACTCGCGCTACAGGAATTGCAACCTGATCCGCATGCAGGAGACGAGTGTGTGCCAAGCGGACCTGAATCTGCTTTTGGCTCACCGACTCTTCCATCAATCGACGAACAAGCAAAGAATCATAGCGATGATTCGAAATCATGCCGTCGCGACCCATGCTAGGAGCCAGCACCAAAGCTTCGCGAGGCTTCAAGGCCTTCAGACGAGCATTGAATTGAATGGAGTAGTAGGGAGCTTGATCCGACGAACGCTTCAGCTCACCTTCCAAACGAATCACGCAAACTTGTTCCGAACATCGAATCGAGCGAAACGTCGAGTAGTCGGAATCGCTCGCGACTTCCGTCGCCAATAAGGAATCTTCGCCAAGGATTTGGCGCAAAACCTGCGCCTGCGGTCCCGAAAATCGAAGCTCAATGAATCGCTCGTGATCTGACACGCGAAATTGCGAATTGGCTTGTGCTGTGGTCGTCGCGATCACCGCCAAAACCCCAGCGACAACGCTGAAAATATTGCGAGTTAACGAGCCCAAAATTGCGCCTATTTGGCGTGACGAACAGTCCTTCATACGACCTCCAGAAGGAGCCTGATCATGAGCCAAAACGAATTAAACCAGGTCGACTCGGCGGGTGAGTCAACGAGCAGGCATTCATTCTCGTACACGACCAGACTTGAATGAAGACGGCAGTGATGCGAATCGACGGCCGTCGATGAGTTTTTAGAGTCGAATCCGTGATGTGCAAATTCGAGGTCATGCCGATCTGGGGCCGGTAGGGACCGATGAAGCTAGGCCTCAAAGTCCCTCGGGGTGGGATTTCAAATCCAATGGATTTGATCCCCGCTCCCTGCGTCGCAGCGTAGGCCTCGGGCCGCTTGAGCCGGGATTTGGGCCTTGGCAGAGTCTCGCTTTGCCCTGATGTCGATCTGGAGGCCCTATGAAGCTCATGTTTAAGTGGCGAGAAATCAGCGAACGCCATCGCGGACTCACCTTTGATGACGTACTTCTCATGCCGCAAAAGTCCGATGTGCGATCACGTCGAGATCCTCAGCTCGACACGCAGGTCACGCGTCGGCACCGACTCCAGATCCCCATCATCAGCGCCAACATGGACACCATCACTGAGCTGGATATGGCCCATGCGATCGCGCAAGAAGGTGGCCTCGGTCCCATTCACCGCTTCATGCCGGCTGAGCAACAAGCGCAGCAAATTCGTCAGCTCAAAGATCGTGGCGTGCGTTTGACGTCAGCGAGCATTGGCGTCGGCGACGAAGGCCGCACACGCGCTGAGCTTCTGCTGGCCGCAGGCGTAGATGTCATTGTCGTCGACATTGCTCACGGTCACTCTGTGCAGATGATGGAAACGCTCAAGTGGCTCAAAGACAAAGCCCCGCAGGTTGACGTGATCGCGGGCAACGTGGCCTTGCCCCACGCGGTTCGCGATTTGATCGAAGCCGGAGCTGACGCGGTTAAAGTCGGCATCGGTCCAGGCTCCATGTGCACCACGCGAATCATCACCGGTTGCGGAGTTCCCCAGCTCACAGCGATCGCCTTATGTGCCGAGGCCGCTGTCGGCACCGGTGTACCCATCATCGCCGACGGAGGACTTCGCACCAGCGGTGACGTCGTGAAGGCATTGGCCGCGGGTGCGGATCTCTGCATGCTCGGCTCCATGCTTTCGGGCACGATGGAAACTCCCGGCGAAATTAAAAGTGGGCGTAAGCAATACCGCGGCATGGCCTCGAAGTCCGCGCAAGTCTCGTGGCGCGGAGGCGTGCCCGACGGCATGGCCGCCGAGGGCGAGAGCACCATGGTCAGTATCAAGGGACATGTGCGCGATGTGGTTCGCGAAATCTGCGGCGGACTTCGCAGTGGCATGAGCTACTTGAACGCGACATCGGTCGGCGAAATTCGTGACAAAGCATTGTTCATGGAAATGAGCCCGGCCGGCACGCGCGAATCGCACGCTCACGGTCTGTGAACCTCAGTGATCAGCGAGGAAAGTACGCCCGCACCAGTTCGAAATCGGCGGGCGCCCAATTCACCAATTGCAAAACATCCGCGGCCTGTGTTTGGCGCGACACCCATCTCCAGGCCGCGACACCAAGAGCCTGAGGTGCCGCTGACTGCGCGTGAACTTTGGCCCTAAAGCCCAGCAAGATGATTTGCTGAGGTGTAGAACCTCCCGTCACGAAGTGCGACACGCCGAATGTGCCACCCACTTCGATCTTCAAGCCCAACTCTTCTTCAATTTCCCTCTCGAGCGCCCTCTGAGGGCTTTCACCAAATTCAATTTTGCCGCCTGGAAATTCCCACAGGCCGCCGATCGCCCCTCCCGCGGGTCGCTGCGCGATCAAGACTTCGTCAAGATTGTTTTCGATTGCCGCGGCAACAACGAGAATTTGTTTGCTCATCTCTAGAAGCTTTCACAAACTTCCCGTCATGCCAACTGCAACTCGCCCCTTGAGCGTCCTGATCAGCGGCGCCTCTTCCGGCATCGGACTCTGCACGGCCCTGCATCTCGCCGCCGATGGACACTATGTGTTTGCTGGATATCGAAGCGATTCAAGTCGAGTGGATCTCGAGAGTTTCGCCAAAGCACGAGGCCTTTCCACGCTGTTTCCCGTGCGACTCGACGTGCTTTCCGAAGCCAGTGTGCGCGAGGCCCAAGCTGAAATTCGCCGGCGACTCAGTGAACTCGTCCAAAATCGACCGCTCGATGCATTGATCAATAACGCCGGCATCGCCCGCGGCGGACCGATCGAAGCCACGGCTCTCGATGTTTGGCGCGAGCAATTTGAAACCAACGTCTTCGCCGTTATTCGCCTGACACAATTGTGGATGAAAGATCTGCGTGCCGCGAAAGGTCGCATCGTCATGATTTCATCCGTCAGTGGCCGCGTCGCTTCTCCTTTGCTCGGCCCTTACGCCGCATCGAAATTCGCGCTTGAAGCCATCAGCGATTCTTTACGACGCGAAGTCATGGGCATGGGCGTGCATGTCTCCGTGATTGAACCCGGCCCCATCGCGACACCGATCTGGGAAAAGGGACAAAGCGAATCGGAGCGGCAAAAGTCACAGCTTTCAGACGAGCTGCGGCCTGTCTATCAACGGATGATCGATCGAATGGATGAGCTGATCAAAGAGGTGTCGAAGACCGCCGTACCTCCCGAGGAGGTCGCGCGGCTCATCGAACACGCTTTGATTTCGGCCAAGCCTCGCCTTCGTTATCCCGTGGGGCGCGGAACGAAATTGCAACTTTGGATGGCGCGACACTTCGGCGAAGGCGTCATGGACCAACTACTCGCTCAACGAATCAAGCTGTAAGGAGAATTCGCATGCTGAAGCACCTCTTCACCCGAAATATTTTGATGTTTGGCCTACTGCTCGCTGGGGCTGCAGTTTTGCAAATTCACTCCACGGCGCTTGCGCAAACTCCTCTCAAGACGCATTTGCAAAAGCCAAAACTTGTTTTGGTGGTGGTCGTCGATCAGTGTCGCAGCGACACGCTGACGCGCTTTCATTCTCGCTTCAAAGCCACCCACGGTCTGAAGATGCTCATGGACAAGGGCGCCTACTATCCCAATGCGACCTACGACATGTTGCAAAGCATGACTTGCCCAGGACATGCGACGATTCTGTCGGGTGCTTATCCTTATGCGATGGGTATTCCCCTCAATGAATGGTATGACAATCGCGCTCAAGCTTCAGTCTACTGCGCCGAGGATCATCAAAGCCCGCTGATCGGCTTGGAAAGTACCAAGCCCGAAGATGGCATGAGCCCGCGACGACTTCGCGGCTCTACGGTCGGCGATGAGTTGAAGCTTGCCGGTTACAAGTCGCGAGTGATTGGCATTGCGCTCAAAGATCGCTCGGCGATCATGTTGGGTGGACATCAAGCTGACATGGCGATTTGGTATGAAGAAGGACGTTGGGTGACTTCAAAGTACTATGCGGAGTCTCTTCCGGCCTGGGTGAAGTCACTCAATGCCGAATTGGCAGCGCAGCCCAAGGTCTTCAAGTGGACCGTACCCGGTCAACCTACGGGTCTGTCACTGGCAGGCCAAGTCACGCGCGAAGTGAATGTCCAAGACAAGGCGGCGATCGCCACGCCTTATGGAACACATCTCACCACGCAAGCCGCGATCCGCGCACTTCGCGAGCTGAATCTCGGCCAAAGCGAGCACCCTGATCTACTCGCCGTCTCATACTCTTCGCATGACATTCTCGGACATCAAAAGGGCCCCAACTCGCTCGAGATGGAAGAGTTCTCGGCCCACGAAGATCAAAGTCTCGGCGAGTTGCTCAAAGAGGTCGATCAGCGCGTTGGCCTCGCCAACACTCTCGTGGTTTTCACAGGCGATCACGGCGTCGCACCTGCTGTGAGCGAAGCGAAAGCGATGAAGATGCCAGCTGGCAGTATCAACGGCAAAAAACTTCTTGAGGCGCTCAATCAAGAGCTCGTCAAAAAGTTAGGCAAGAGCCGGGAAGGTGATTGGATTCTTCGAATTCGCTCGCTCAATGTTTATCCGAACCTCAAAGCCATCAGCGGGCAAAAGCGCACGCGAGCGGAAATCGAGGCGGAAATTCAGTCGGCGATCCGGCGAATCCAAACCGAAGGCCTTGCCCATGTCGTCACTCGCACAGAAATCCTGCGCGGCGAAGTTCCTGCCGGTCGCTATGGCGAACAGCTGCGTCGCAGTTTTGTTGAGGGTCAAAGTGGTGATGTGATCATGATTCCAGCCGCATTTTGGGTCGACGAAGGCGCCTATGCCACGCACATGTCGGGCTACAACTATGATCGCGAAGTCCCCTTGATCCTGATGGGCGCGCGATTTAAACCGGGAGTCTATGGTCAGGCCGCGCGCGTGATCGATATTGCGCCGACACTGACGCATGTGTTGGGCACAGTCTCGCCGTCAGGTAGCGACGGTCGAGTCCTACATGAAGCCCTCAAGTAACAAGCGACGCGTTCTCTTAGTCGGCGCGGGTCATGCGAATCTTGAATTCATCAAGAGCTGGCGCGCGTCGGATCATGAGCTGGCTGAGTTCACATTGATCACACCGCATACGCATGCCATCTACTCCGGCCTGCTTCCCGCTTACTTGCGCGGCGAAGTAGGACTCGATGAAATGCAAATCGATTTGCCTTCTCTTGCCGACCGTCACGGATTTCGCCTTCATTTCGGAAAGATGCGGAGCCTCAGCGTCGAACATCGGCACATTGTGCTTGCGGATGGATCCTGCCGGGAGTTCGACGATTTATTCATCAACACCGGAGGCCAACCGCCGTCCGCATGGCAAAGCACATCTACACGCTGCCTTCACGTCAGGCCGTTGGCGAACTTTCTCGAGCTTTGGGAGCGTGAAGGTCAGGAAATTCAGCGCATTGCCGTAATCGGCGCCGGCGCGGCGGGAATTGAGATCGCAGCGAGCCTCGTCGGCTCGGGAGACTTTGCACCCACGCGCGAAGTGCACTTGTTCGAAAGCCGAGATGATTTGGGCCTGCAAATTTCAAAACATGGACGGCTTCGCCTACGAAAAGGCCTGCAGAAAATCGGAGTGCAACTCCACTTCAAAGCTCATTTCACGGGTCTTCCGCGCTTACCTGAACTGGCATTAGGCTCATCACGATTGAAATTTGATTTGGTGCTGGCGACGACCCCAACATCTCCGCCGGTGTATAATGTCGATCGTCGTGAGCAAACCTTAAGTGTCGATGAACAGTTACGCCTACAATCAACTCACGCCGATCGTCGTTCAGGTTCTCATGTATGGGTCACGGGTGATGCGGTCGCAGAGAGCCCTTGGCCCAGGTCCGGCGTCAGCGCTGTTCGCCAAGGACAAGCCTTGCGACAACTTTGGCGCGCGTCTGTGACCTCGGGGGCAGGTGGAGCAATTCGCAAGTTCCCAACTCAAGCACGCCCTTTGAAACTCCAATTCCGCCAACTCAAACTCTTGCGCGTGGGAAATCAAGTCTTCGGCCTCTGGGGTGATCGCGTGCTTGGGTTCTCCATGATTTTGCGGTGGCTGAAGTCGTGGATTGATCGTCGATACATGCGAAGCTTCAGTCGCTGCGCCGAGAAAACGCTGCGTTAGAAATTTGAGCGCTTCACCTCGGCGCAGTCCCGCTTTGCGAATTCCGCCCTCCATCTCGCGAGTTGATCCGAGATTCGGAGCGACCTCGATCCCACATCAATTGGAAACACATCAAATTGGACGCCTGGCTTGGCCTGTCAGTTCCATGATCGTTCACCATCGAAGATGGAAATGGACTTGGAGTCGAAAGAAGGTGCGTATGAACTTGCGATCTGTTGCGAACACCACGCTTGTTGAAAGAACTGAGCACTTGGCTCAAAAAGAGCGCGAGCTACTCACAAATGTTCTGCATCATCTGCGCGAGATTGATCGACGGCGCTTGCACTCAGCTTTGGGGTACAAATCGCTGTTCGACTTCGCCGTGCGAAGACTCGGATACGCGGAAGACCAAGCCTATCGTCGAATTTCAGCGATGAAGCTTCTTCGGGAAATTCCTGAAATTGAGTCGAGGATTCAAGCAGGCGAGCTTTCGCTGACGCACATTGGATTGGCCCAAGCTCTATTTCGACAGGAAAAGAAGCAACATCAACGGGAGATGTCCCGAGATCAAAAACTATCGGTCTTCGATCAGATCGCAAGTAAGCCGGTGCGCGAGGCCGAACGCATCACTCGATCGTTGAGTTCCGCACCAGAGGCCCTTCAGCCGGATCGTGTGAGATCGCTCTCTTCAACTCACATCGAAATGAGATTTACAGCTTCTCAGGAACTGCGAGAAAAAATCGAACGCCTCAAAGGCTGGCTCGCACATCGCCATCCTCAAATCTCGCTCGGGGAACTCTTTGAAGAACTCTGTGACCTTGGACTGCGTGAGTGGGATCCGTCGAAAACGGCGGCGCCGAGAAAACGGTGCGTCAACAATGAGAAGTCCCAGGCTCAAGTCCGCCGCGAAGTCTTCAAAAGAGCGGGCCACAAATGCGAAAACTGCGGCTCGACCTACGCGCTTGAAGTGGATCACATCCATCCGCGCGCGCTAGGCGGTTTATCAACGCCTGAAAATCTTCGGCTCTTGTGTCGGAGTTGTAATCAGCGCGCAGCGATCGACGTCTTCGGTGTTGATCAGATGCAACAGCACTTGAGTGCGCGTTCAAAAGGTTACGCTCTGTGACCAACAGTTGAGTGAGGAGATCCGAGGAGATCCGGAGATCCGAAATTTGATAAAAACGCAAAAGTTGGTAGTGAGGGGCGGACTTGAACCGCCGACCTACGGATTATGATTCCGTTGCTCTAACCAGCTGAGCTACCCCACCACATTGGCCCACCACATTGGCCCACCACATCGGCCTTCGAAATCGACATTTTTCCAGCCGATTCGATTGAGCCGCCCAACTTACTGGGCAGCGGCGAACTCGTCAATTCCCTCTCCGCGGCCTCCACACAAAAAACGCATTGCCCTGCGTTGCTTCGAACTCACCGAAATTGACTCTATCCCCAAGCAAAGTTGCAATTTTTCCGTGCGTTCCGCCACGGCTGATTCACGGGGACGAATCGGCGCTTTTCGCGCTCACAAGGCGCTCAACACTAGGGAGGGTTCATGCGTTCAATGCTTACGCATCGCCATTTGTTTATCGTCGCAGCTCTGGCTGTTCTAACAGCCGCCGGTTGCGCCCCCGAGAATGGACGTCTCGGGTTTTTCGGCCAGAATGGCGCACAGAAATCGACTCCGGCGACCACACAAATCGCCGTTTTGAACGCCCTCGGGCAGCCGATCGCGAATGCCAAGATCCTGATTGGTCTTCGCGCCGGCGTTCCCTTCCCCGGCAATGAGCTGGTGACAGGCGCGGACGGACGCGCAGATTTGCCTGCGGCTTGGACGGACGCTCAGCCCGTCACGATCGATGCGCCCGGCTACGTGCGCGCCACATGGCTTGCGCAAACACCGGCTTCGGTGAGCCTCAAACTCCGCAGGGCGATCACGCCCCAGAAGCTCGAGCTCAAAGGCCAAACATCAGGCTTCGGGAACCTACAGAAAGACGGCTGGGTCGATGTGGGTATGGTGTTTCCGGCTCTCAATCGTGGCCAGTTGGCATCCTTGCAGGTGACCGACCTGATCAGCCCCGAGATTGACACCATCCGCCCCGGATTTGGACAGACCATTGAACTGCCAAGCAACATCACCTTGCCCAAGCAGTCCGAAACGTACATCTTCCCGATCACGTTGGATAAGCCGGTGTACCGCGCCTTCTTGCACGAGCCCCGCACTTACACCATGGTGGCGGCGCACGCGCGCTTTCCGTTTGAGAAAGTGGTGGATGAGCTTCGCGGCGGCAAAAGTTTCTACGATGTCTTGAACTACTTTGAGTTCAAATCGGCGACACTCACACCCGTCAATGTCACTGGCCGCAGCCAGAGCCAAGATCTCACCGTGAATAAGACCAAATTTTCGCCTGCGCTCGATATCACGGCACCGCGATTCGCTTCGAATTTTGCGATGCTCGCTGTTTCGGTCATCGAAGAACAAGGTCTTCTCTATCCGACCGATGTGAAAAGCCTGAAGCCGCAGCAAAAAGTTCGCTTGGTTGCGCCTCCGAATGCGCCGGGCCTCGTGGTGGGTGCGCTTCGCGACTCGCAAGCTCCAACAAATGGCCCAGAAGCTGACGCGATGTCGGTCGTCGTTGCGCCGAACAATCAATCATCGGGATTTGATTTCATCGACATTCCGAATGCACCGAAAGCTGTCGCGACAGCTTCTAGCATGTCTTTGCAAACGCATCCGCCCAAAGTTCCCACTGCATCCATCGATGCGGCGGTGACTTATGCAATGCTGACGAAGATCGACACCATTCAGTCCGGCAAAATGCAAATCGACAGCAAGTTGGCAGTTTGGGACGTTTATGCACCTGGCTGGGTGAATCGCATGGAACTGCCAGCGATCACTGGACTTAAGGGCGAGCATCGTTGGGAAGTGATGTTCGGCGCGGCGGCCAAAGGCCAAAGCGTTCCCATGGGTCCAGGCTTCGCAGAAAGCGTGAGCCACGTCGCGAAGTCCGCATCCAAACTTTAATTGAAGAGAAAGTGGTTTAATCAGCCATCGACGCCCCCAGATCGTGATGGTTGAACTGAAGAAATCTCGAAACTCGCGGGCCGAAGTGACAACTTCGGCCCTTTTTCTTGTCGGCCCTCGATGAGGCTTCTAGACTGAAGTGGTTATGCCTATTTTTCCGCGACTCCTCAAACAGCTCGCCGCATGTGTTTTGCTCGTCGCGACCGCGAGCGGCTGCACGACGGCCACCGAACAGATTGCCAAGCGTGAAACGCCACCGCGCCCGTACTCACGCCTGTTCAATGCCAGCTATGAAGAGGTCGAGATCGCGCTGAAGCAAGCCATGCTTCGCTACTCTCACAAGGTCGACAACACCGAAGCTGGAATTTTTGAAACCGACTTTGTCCGCGGCGATGCGCGATTCATCGCTCCACACAAAACGGAGAAGTACCCGCCCGGCTATCGTTATCGTTTGATTGTACGCCTTGTGCGGGGACGCAAAGGCAGCAAAGAAACTATAAAAGTGCAGATCACCAAGCGCCCCGAGATCCAACGCGACTTTTTCACAACGCCACAGGAAACCACAACGGATGGTTTCGAAGAACAGATGATTCTGTATCGAATTTATCGCGAGTTAATTCTCAATCGCGCCGTGGCTCGAGCGACTGAAAAGGCCAACAAGAAGAACATGGAAGAAGAGCTGCCGTAGCGAAGACCGCATGCAAGGCGCTATCCCACCCGCGAGACTTGCCATCTGGTCTGATGGTCTGGGCAGGGTAGCGCAGAGCCGGGCCGGGCCTCACTCGCGCCGCGAGCTCGTCCACCATTGCTGCCACATCGCTCGGCGCTTATTCAAACTGATTTCCTCTTCGCCAATCTTAGCGCCAGTAACGCGCGCAAGACCTCGCATCGCGGGCAAGTGCAATTTGGCATCGCCATCTTCAAGAAGCGCGATGAACTTACCCGCGCTGCCGCGCCCTTCGAGTTTCGCCAGTGCCTCAACAATGCGCGGCCGAATGAAGAGACTTTCGCCGCGATGGAAGTTCCGCTTCTCGCTGAGTTCTTGCCACAAAAGTGGAATCGAATCGCGGTCACCGATTTCCTGCAAAGTCTGCACGGCTTGCAATCGAACCATGAGCGCCGGGTCTTTCAAAAGCCGTCTGGCCCACTCGCCACCCAGTTTCTTATCAATACCCACGACCGTCACCAGCGCCGCAGATCGAAGCTCCCAAGATTTCGCGCGTGAAGCGCGCTCAAGCTCGGGAAGCGCAAGATTTCCACCCAGCGCCCCCACGGCTGTCACAGCTCGCCAACGCGATTCGATTTTCGAAGTGGGATCAAACATGATCTGCCGCAGATTCTTATAGCCTTGTGGGCCTTGCGCGCGAAGAGTGTCGATCCGCCGATCCAGCGGTAGACTGAGCGCCAACTGCGTTTCGAGAACTGTCGCCTGACCCGCGCGAGTACCAGTCGTCGGATTTGCGGCGCGATCTTTCGAGCGCGGCGGGATCGCAGCTTGCGCGAAATTGGAAAACTGTAAAGCCAATACGGCGACGCCGAGGCTTAGACTCATCGTCAGAACGGAATACTCACGTGCACTTGTCTTCATGACGCTCATCCTTTTGACTTCGTGTCGTTGGTGTTCGGTGAGAGATCTTGAAATTCGCCAAGCAAATCATCTTCAAGTTCCACTTGCGGGATCAGGTCAGCACCGGATTGGTCGCGCGCAGCGCCGGCCACGCCTGGCACGCCTGCCGCACCCGCAGCAGCCACGGGTGGCGTCGGCGCTGCTGGGGGCAAGTTCTTTGCTGCACTCGTCGCGGTCGGAGCAGACGCCACCTGCGCCGGAGTAGCGGCCGGCGGCGTCTGGCCTTCCTTCATTCCGCCAGCTTCCGCCATGAGCTTATCTGTATCGAAACTCATTTCGCCAATGGGCTCATCCGCCGCTTCGGCAGAGACCTTGAGCTCCGTGGCCTCGGCCAATAGTTTATCCGTATCAAATGCCCCAAGATCAAATCCGTCGGTGCTCGGGAGCTGAGGGGGCGACTCCGCGGCGGCGGCCTCAAGTTCCGCTAATGCAGCGGCCGCCGGGTCCAAGCCCACATCGACCTGATCGCCACCGCGCATGAGCTCTTCGATTGCCGCTTGAGGATCAACCGCGACTTCTTCATTCGTAATCAGCGACTTTTCTTTTTTGATTTCGGGAGGTGGTTTGGCCGCCACTACGGGCTCAGGCTCCAAAGGCAATTCAATGCGCTCGGGCTCAGCCTGCAGTCCCTTCATCGCTTCCGCATACTCGCGCATCACATCGTCAGCCGGGTCCAGCTGAAATGCAGCCGGCGGTGTCACCGCTTGAGGCGGAGTCGCAGCCTGAGCTGCGGGCAGAGGCGCGGCTTCGGCGACAGATGTCTTAGCGGACTGCACTTGTGTCTGTGCAGTCTCAAGTGCCGCGCGAAGTTTATCGAGTTCGGCTTTAAGACGGGCGTTTTCTTCAGTGAGGCTTGAGACGTTCGAAATGTCTTCCTCGAACAATTCATACTCAGCGAGTTTAGCTTGAAGCTCCGAAAGCTGCTTCTTCATCGCCTCGGCTTCTGCCGGATCGCCACCATTCACTGCAACTCCGCCTTGAGCTGTCGGCGCCAAATTCGCCGCATTGGCCTCGATCTGCCGCTTCAGCACATCAAGATCTGCAAGCAAAGCTTCAATCTTGGCTTCCTTCTCTTCGAGTGCCGCTTGCAATTCGCTATCGGCATAGCCCTCGTCCGTCGCACCCTCTTCACCCTCGATGGGCCGAGGCCTGGGACGATCTTGCTTGAGCGCCTTGCTCAAGGCTTGCTCGAGTGCGGAATTCAACTGATCGACATCCAAGGCCGGTGCCGCGTCTTCTTCCTGCGACGCTGCTCGCCCCTCAACAACACTGCGAATCAAAATGAGTACGGTGAGAATGAGAAACAGTACCAGCGACACGCCGAGTATCAGTTCGTTATGATCGTATAAGAACCGCACGGCGGCGCCGAGATCCATGCAACTATTCTGGCTTGTGAAAACAGGATCGACAACGACTCTTCTCGCCAGCACCTCGACTGATGTCGAGGTTTACTCGCAGATCGCGCCGGATAGTGCGGTCGCGTGAGCCACACGACCTTCGGAGTCGTAGCAAACATGCTGACAGAACTCCGAAGAACTGCGTGAGATTTCAACAACACAACTGAGCGAGCCCGCATCGAGCGCCGATGGCAATAGCACCTTCAAGCTCTCTCCGGATTTGACCACTTCAGCTTCACATCGACGCTCCAGTCGCAACTCAGCGGGCGACTTCGCTCCTAATCGAGCGACAACCTTCACCTCAGCTCCGCAATTGAGAACGGCAAGCGGACGAAGATCCACCGCAAACTGCCCGTCTCGACATTCCGTGTGGCCACTGAAGACCACACGCCCTTCGCTATCGCTCAAAGTCCAACTCGGCCGCGCACCTTCTTGCGCAACCGAACATCGCCCCTGAAGGAGCAACTCACCTGTGGACGAGGCCACAGCGACTTTATTTTCGACAAACTGTAAGTCCGATGCGGGACTGACGGGATTGATCACCGAGACTGGCGAACCTGAATCTGTCTCAATTCGACCGCCCACGCTCGCGTTCTCATCCGCACAGTTTTGAAATGCGAGCAACAAGACCAAGCCTGAGATGAACATGAAAACGAGGGGACGCAAGCGGGCACCGCCACGCTGAGAGCGCGTCGCCAGATGCCGTATGTCTTTGAGCGAAAGCCCGACCCGCAAATTTTGCGAACGGAAAGTCAATCGAATCACAAATCACCCCACGTACCGTATGAGCGACCTCACGAATGCTCCGAGCGGCCTCGGGCAAACCACAAGTCGTTCGTGCCGCCAAGGCAAACTCAAATCGACGTCGTTCTGCCGATCGCGAGCTCACCCTGGGTTTCCTCAACGAATATGCAGAACCAAGACCAGCATCGCCGCTCACGTCTGCGTCAGTCTCGCCACAATCGCGATGGCCACCAAATTGAGAGGCTCAATCGTCTCAATTCGAAACATCGGCTCATCTCAATGACGAACTTGTTCACAACTTTTCGGCCACGGCTTTGAATTTCCCAAGAGCTTTCCAAGCTTTCACAGGAAAGCGTCGACAATTACTCGGCGTCTAAACACAAGACGTGGGGCCATGGCCCTTTAAGATCCGGAGCGATTGAACTTGCTCGCCACCAACCTTTGAAACACTCCCGGCACATGTCTCGCCATCCAAAGCCCGGCGCGCGTTGCACCGCGAGGGTTAAGCTCCTCCACTCCAGCTTCGATCGCATCGCAAACTTGCTCCGCCCATGCCTCGGCGGAAATCGCGCCCTCCAAAAAATCCAAATCCAGATGCGCACCATAGCGCTTTGGGATCTCGTCAAACATTCGAGTCTTGACTCCAGGTGTGAGCAAGCTGAGGACTCGAACGCCTGTACCCTGGGTTTCTGCGCGCACACAATTGGCGAGCGCTAGAACTCCCGTCTTCGCTGCCGAATAGGTCGAGGCCAAAGGAAAGTTCATCACGCCGGAAACACTCGAGTTGACCACGACACAACCCGAGCCGCGCCGAAGCATCGCCGGCAACATTTCTCGTGTTAAATGCGCCACGCCCACGAGGTTGACCTGCAAGGACAAGTAGATCTCGTCCACACTTTGCGATTCGATCAAACCGCCCGTCAGTACGCCTGCGTTGTGGACCAATACATCAGGAGCCTCTCGCGCCCCCCAGCGCTTCAGAAAGTCTTCGATATGAGCGCGCGAACTTAAGTTGAGTTCGATGACTTCAACGTTTGCACCTAAAGCCTCAAGCTTTCGTCGCATGTCTTGTGCGGTTGAGTCCGCCGGATCTCTCACGCCCAAGATGACACGCGATCCACGCTGAGCCGATGCCGTCGCAATCGCCGCACCAATGCCACGATTCGCGCCAGTTATAAGAATGCTTTGATTTTTCAGCGAGTATTTTGCCATGAACTACATGCTGACAGCGTGGGATTTTCTCACAAGCGAAAAGTAGATGGGTCCCGCATTTTCTGAACGATCCGGCAAGATCCAATAGCCCCAAGTCGTCGGCTCAAGTTCAACTCGCAAGTCATTTGCCCTTGCGAGCAATTCCTGAGGCAAGTCCATGCGCTCAAACTCTGCGCCACGACGTTTGGCAAGCTTGGCCATGACGGCATCATTTTCATCTTCCGAGATTGAGCAAGTCGAGTAAGCGATTCGTCCGCCCGGTTTCGCCGCCGTCAATGCCGAAGCTAGGATCGCATATTGGCGAATGGCCAACTGCGAACTTCGCTGAGGGGACCAGCTTTGTAGTTCGTCGGCGTCTTGAAGCAAATGCCGTTCGCCCGAACAAGGCACATCCGCCAAAACAGCATCATAGACATTCGCCTCATGGAGTCCCCACTTTTGCGCATCGAAGCCGGTAACTTTGACTTCGAGCATTTGCTCATCCGTTAGAAAGTCATGAAGCGTGGCCTTCAATCGAGCACGTCGAGGATCAGAAACTTCGTTGGCAATCAATCTCGAGGCCCCGGCGGCCCACATCACCAGGCTCTTGCCTCCAGGTGCCGCACAAAGATCTAAGACCTCTTCACCCACGGAGATCTGCAATGCCAAAGGCGGAAACAAAGAACCCGCGTCCAAGTGATAGACTCTTTCACGAGTCGCAAGCGCGCGACTGAGCTCATACGCCACCTTACGCGCTGGTTGACGGAGTGCCTCGCGCAAACTCAACCAGCGCGAGCCCCAACGCGCTTCGTGATGTCGATTGAAACCGGCCTCACCTCGCCGCTCTTGCCTTGCTTGTCGATCTTTGGCCTTCATGCCCCGAATTTTACAGTTTCGCGCGCGAATGAAAAGCCCAATTCGGAGCCGAAGCCACTCCATCGCGCAATCCAGCAGCGACTGAGTCTGAGTCTCAATGTTTGCAGTCTCTGATGATGCTTTAGCATTCCTTCAGCAACTGATTGAGCGTGAGTTCAGCAATTGATTGTCGAAGATCAAACAACATACGTAGAATTCGAACAAGGTCGGCCCGAGAAAGAAGCGCGCTGCGCGCCTGAGCATTTGTGAGGTTTGTCAAATGCTGGGAAGACTAACAACACGCGGAATTTCACTCGTCGAACTTCTCATTTACGTCAGCATGATGGGCGTGATCGCGTTGACGATGGCCATGATGTTGGACTTCCAACAGAAGCAAGTTCGCTTTCTTTCGCAAAAGCAAGACAGCGTGGATCTCAAACAGCAGATCATGCGCCAGTTCTCCAACCCGGATGTTTGCAACTGGCAGATGAGTGGACTGACCTTCAATTCTGCAACTCCCAATTCCAATATTCCGATCGCAACTCTCTATTCTGGCACATCCAACACCTCACCTGTGCTGGCGCAGTCCGGCGAATTTCTCCCCGGGTCCAACTACAAGCTGCGCGTAGCCAGCATCGCACTCAAAGATTTGGTCGCGACGGGTGTCGCCGAAGAGTTTCAGGGTTTTTTGGAAATCACATTCGATGCCAGCACCATGGCGAGTCCACTGCAACCTTTATGCATTTCGCAAAACGTGCGCGCGACATCCAGTCCGCCTGTAAATCCCAACAAGACCATTGTGAGTTGTGACTCAACGAGTGTGCTCCCCACGCTCAATGTTCGCGTGTTCAACTCTCCCGGCAATCCCGCGAATGTGTTTCGTCCCACGCAAACCGGCATTCACAAAGTCACAATTGTCGGCGCAGGTGGAGGTGGCGGTGATGGACAAAACACGATGGGTGGCCCAGGAGCCAACGGCATCGTCATCATCGAATGGGCACAGGGCACATAAGTCCCTTCACCAAAAAAAAGTGGGAGTCTTACGACCCCCTCTGGACCCGTCCCCCAAAAAAAAGAGGGGGTCGTTAGATCCCCTCTGGACCCGTCCCCCCCCCAAAAAAAGAGGGGGTCGTTAGACCCCCTCTGGACCTAGGATGCGAATTCTCGCTTCCCCCAATTCTGATATTAAAACTGAACCGAGACCTGTGGCCTCGGCCCAAGTGTGATCACCGCGCTCAATCTGCGCCTGTCGCCTTCATCACGCGACGGATGAGGCGAATGTTCGCCTCGGCTCGCGCGATCTCATCACTCAAGCGACGCACGCGAAGCGGAGCCACTTTGCCGTCAAGCGTGGACGACATCACTTCCACAGCGAGCTTCGCCATGTCTTCAGCTTGCGCCTTCAATGTTTCCAACTCGCGACGCTTTTGTGCTTCGGGAGTTTGTTCGCAAGCCGCATTCACCGGCTGAGTCGCTGGCGGTGTCACCACAACAGGAGCCGCGCCATCGAGCGGCTCACCGGTCGCAAGACCCGTCACAGATCCCGGCGAAACACCAGGAGCCGTGATGTTGTTCGGCTGACCGGCACCCGGTTGAGCAGGTGCAGTGCCCGGATTTGGACGACCCGCATTGCCAGGGCGCGAATTCGCCGGAGCATTGGGCGGACCACAACGGCCCGTATCGCCCATTGCCGTGATCAGCTCGGTCACAGCTTGTTGCGCGCGAACAAAACGGCCCGCCGCCTCTTGAGCAAAGTTGATCGTCGTGAACAACGGCAGCTGATCCACTCGGCCCACGATCGTCTTCATCAGACCCCATGCACCCGGATCACGTCCCTGCACACCCACCAATGCCTCAGCGGCTTGTGCCAATTCCGGCACCCGACTTAATGCTTGCGCATAGGCCACGAAACGACCTTCGCCTTCAGACAGCTTCATCAAGTTGTCTGCGTTCTGATCGTTCGCCTTGCGTTGCTTCTCCAACCACTCATCGCGTTGCTTCGCGATTTCAGCGGCCGAGCTCACCAGCGAGAATGCGATCGAGTCGTTCTGCAGCGTTTGCACCGCGCGGAACTGATCTTGTCCCGATGCCGATGTGAACTCCACAGATCGCTGACCCATGCTCGTCAAGCAACCGCGTTCGTTCGTCGAACACACGCGCATCTTGTCGATGACGGATTCATCTCCGTCCGCGACAAAATCTGTGAGCGAAGTCACCGTCGCAATAGCCTGCGTGTCACGGTTCATCGACGCCTCAACCATACCCATCACGGTCTGGCCGTTGCGAAGTTTCAAGGGCACCGAGGCCACGCGACCCTTCTGATTTACGAGCGCATCGAACAAACGCGTCGTGAATGTGCGAGTCTGCGGGTACGAGTAGGCGTTGCCGGTCATCGAAATCTGCGAGTACTTATCCACGCCGATATCTTTGATACCCAGAGCAATCATCGCCACGTACTTATCCCAGAACGAACCGATGTTCTCTTGACGAGTCCATGCGCCACCCGACGAGGCCGACGACATGAACGGACGACCGTAACGGCCCAGCTCGAGCTCACCGATGAAGTTCTTCGCCTGCTCCAAGAAACGCGGATCGTTGATCCCACGCTCTTCAGCGAAGGCCGCAAGCTTTTCTTCATCCGTACCGCCAGCACCCAAGCGCTCGAGCATGACTTCGCCCGATTGTGTGGGGATCGCCAAGAAGGTACCCGGCTCCGTCGAGCCGATGGTGTTCGCAAAGAAGATTTTCGCCATGGCGTTGGAGAACAGCAAGTCCGCCAAACCACCGGGCACATAGCTCATCGGCGGCTTACGGAACTCGCCCTGCTCGTTGAACAGTGCGTTCTCGAATGTGCCGATGTCGGTTGGATCAACGCCCGCTCGCTCTGCTGTCATCGGATCGCAAATATTCGCGATCTCACCTTGCTCAACAGAGATGCGCATGAACAGAGAGTCACACTGCCCTTGCTGCGCAGGCACCGTCGGCGAAGTGATCAACGAGAAGATCATCTCGTCCATGACCTGACGAATCGGGATCATGTAATTGACCAAAGCGCGCATCGGATAATTGCGAGCAATGCGCTCGAAGTTGGCTCGACCGCGGCGCGTGTGGCTGAGCAGCCAGTTGCGCTCAAAGCGATCGATCAAGCTCTGCGTGATCATCGAGACGTTCGAACCCTTGTCAAATCGACGGCAAGTGATGGACTCATTCACCTCATGATCCGTACAGAATGCAAAGCGCGCCTGCACGACCGGGTCTGACTCCTTGTTGATGCCGCGGTTGTAAGCGTATCGGATCGCAGCCTTATCGTACGGTCCAAGTCCTCCGGCCTGCGAATAGAAGTCGCCACCGTAGTCCATGATGGACGAGTAGGCATAGGGCTCAAGATCTTCCGGCTTCACCGAAGTGTCACCAGCCGCGAGCTTCTGCATGATGTTGCGATACTCAGGATGGTAGTGCCGTTGATCCGCCGAGCCTTCGAAGTTGTGGCGCAGACCAAAGGTATGACCCATCTCATGAAGCATCGTCGAATAGAACGTCAGCTTTTCCACCTCATCTCGGATCACCGAGCGCTGAGCGGCGAAATCCTGAAGATTCGGATATCGCTCCAATACACGTTGGATGTAGCGAACGGCCGCTTCTTCAACCAATTCTTGGCCGTGAATACCAGTCGCCGCCTGCTGAACCGCCAATGCTTTTTCTTGGCGAAGTGCCGCACCGAATTCATGGAGATGCTCAAGTCCGCCCAATTGCGCGGCCCGAGTCTGTGCTTGCGCTGAACGAGCGCCTTTCACGTCGAAGACTTCTTCGAACGCGGCAATCCGACCACCGATGCGCTCCAAATCCGCGACTTGGAACAATTCGGGTGCCTTGCGCATGAGATCGCGCTTGCGCTCAACGCCGCGTCCGCGGGGCTCGGCCAAAGCCGTGCGCAACTGCTGTTTTTGCTGACGCAGAGATACGCCGCGATTTGCTGAACGCACATCGCTCATCTTCAATGCGCGATGCAGTTGATTCAGCTGTTCGCGAACGCTGGGACCTTCGGCATGCGAGTGACCGCGATGCGCTGCCGGTCCTTGAGCCACGTGCGCCGGAGCGCCGACTTTCAAGAACATCTCTTTGAAACGCTCGTCGGCCAAGATGAGATCAATGATCTCATCAACCCAACCCAAGGTGCCGCGAATTCCGTCTTGGTAAACTGTCGCGCGCACGGCGATCAATTCGCCAGTCATTGGATTCGACATCCACTGAGCGACGCCCAACAATCCGCCCGGCGACTTCGGCTCATAGAAAGCCAAAGTGTGCTGGCGCGGATCAATCAAGTCGACTTGCGCCGACTCATCCAAGACCACGACGTCATCGGAGCGACCCAAAGCCGTTTTGAAAGTTTGATTCCACTCTTGCACAGCCTGACGAGCCAGAGGCACGAAGCGCGCAGGGAATCCCTTCGTCAATTTGAAGGATACTTTGTTGGTCGAGCATGAAAGCGGCTGACCCGATGCTGACTTGCGACCCGGCTCACACACGTTGTGCATCAGCGCGAAAGTGTGGTTTTCCAGATCCTTGTCCAACAGACCCTTTTCAGGATCTTCGAACTGCTGCATCGTGAAGAAGTAGCCAAAGCGCGAGAAGTCTTTCTCGCGATAATTCACGGGCTGATAATCCGATGCCTTGAGCGGCACAAGGTGCGTGCGCGCGACAACGCGTGAACCCATGTAGGGGTCGTAGGGCAACCACGACGGCGGTGCCGCCTTGAGGCTGAACTCCGTCAACCAAGAAATGTGACCATTTTCATTCTTTGGAGTCTCCAACAAAACCGTGTTCTCTTCACGAGCCGTGAGATCATCCGCCAAGCGCGACAAGCTCGACAGCGAGTTGGAAGGACGAGTCCAATCCACACGCATGTAAGCGCGCTGCTGCCAGGGGCGCTCGCGGTTCTCCACGATTCGATGAGTCTTTTCCTTAAAGTCGTTCTCTTCGCGCTGAATGTCGAAGTGGTCGACGATCGGGAATGACGCCAGAATCGTACGGGTTTCCGCACGCGTCTCCGGGTTGAAGACTTCCACGAATTGAATTTCGCGTTCGGTGATTCGCACCGTCACCAAGCCGTAGTCTTGCGAGAATCCAGGAACCGCGCCGACGACGTTGCTTGAATCCGCTTCTTCGATCCCGCGAACCAAAGAGAAGGTTTTCCCTTCAAAGTCCGACTTCGGCACGTAAAAGCTCGTGTCGACCATCGACTTCTCAGTTTTGGCCTTCGTACAGCCGACGACCGAGGTCCCGACACTCAAAAGTGCCAGCGTTACCGCAACCGCGCGGAGGAGAAGAGCTTTTGTCTTCAACAGCCGATTCTTCATGTCGGCTCCTTTCTCAAGAGAGAAACCTGCAACCTAAAATTTGTCGCCCGTCTTACAGCGAGATCATCAAGTCAAAGAAGTACTGCGCCGATTCCGGAGCAAAGAACTTCACTCGATTGATCTGACCGTCGGGCTCCAAAGTGCCGCGTTCTACCGCCACACCCAAAGAGGCCGCGAGTCGATTTGAAATCATATAGTCGACGCTGGCCGAGGACGATTGCGTCGCTCGACCCACGCCTTGAAAGCTCACCGAGTAGGCATAGGCAAATGAGCTGCTGAGTGCGAGTTGATCCGTCAAACTCAACTCCACCGAAGATGTGGAACGATAGGTGTTCGGCGAGTTGACCACGCCACTATCGCGAATATCGTATTCGAAGAAAGATCGCGAATATCCGAATCCCTGACGGAGTGTGAACCGTCCTAAGGACTTCGTACCCGTCAGCGTCAGCGAGTTGGACCACAAGAAAGTGCGTCGAGCCGCTTCACGGTTGGCGCCCACAGAAGTCCCGAAGGACAGTGAAAGCGAGTCAATCCACGGGATCTCGTAGTCTTTGCCGTTGCGAAAGCTCTTCGCGATGCTCAGCGACGGGTTTTCCATCGAGCCGTTGGAGCCGTCATCTCGTTGGTAAGTGTACTCTTGAGTCCATCCCAACCGCAGACTGGTTGAGATCGCCGTCTTCTTATGAACAGCGTTGGCTGTCAGCTGATACCATCCGCCAAAACTTTCGCGATCGTCCTCGTTGGCGTTGCGTGTGGTCTCGATCAAAATCGTTCCGCCGAAACGGAACGGACGTCCGTCTTCACCGGCCGCCGCAGCGAGGGTCGCCGGATCGTTGGCCGAAGAAATACTTTGCGCCAAAGCTGAAGATGCCAGCGTCAGCGACAAGCCAAGAAGAGCGGCCGCCAGAGACATGGGCGAGCGGGCCTTCGATTTCGAATTTGAGTTCAGCGTATTTAAGGACTTCAAACTCATTTCCCTCTTCTTCGATCAAACAACTGATCCGCCGTTGGTCCGCCGTTCGGACTCACCCGCTTGGCCTTCGGACACCGGTGCTTAGCAAGGCTCTCGCCGCCCAAATTGGCACCAGCCCAAAAGAGCCCAGCGTCGCAGGAATTTAGCATGCTTGGAGCCGCGCGTCGTATCTCAGATTTGAAGTTGAGAAGGGATTTCAGGGTCAGATTGCGGGCTTCTTTGTCAAAGCCGGCCCAGATCAAAGCGTGGCTTGGGGTGACCCCAGCTTCGCGCTTATTGAGCAGTTAGATGGCCTGTCAATTCTATGATCAGTCATGAACAATTGGCATGAACAATTGGCATGAAAATTCGGCGTGAAATATTGGCGTGAAAGTGGGGCGAGCAAAGCGCGCAAGAGATGGGGCCGGGTGAATTCGCCGCCGTCATCACACCGGCCCGTTCATGAACTTCGACCTCGACCGCGCCCGTAGGCCGGTGAATTCGAGTCGTGTTGAAAAAACGCGAGTCGCGCGATCGAACACGCGAAGCTCGCGTCGCAACACAATCATCAACATCAAGGAAGAGATTAAAAGACACGTCCCCACCCTCCTGCACGCAGCTCAACATTTTCGAACTCATGTCGAGCTTCGGGCCGATGTTGTGGAGAAACTCGACGCACTAAAGGCTCACTCAGCAAATGCTGAAGTGCCGAGGCCACTGGCCTCCACACCCGAGCGACTTCTCGCCATCGAACTCTCTTCTTTTCCTGCCACCAGACTTCCCAAGCCGGTCGACTCAACGCCCACATCGGCTGCTCACTTTCTCGCGCCGAATTTATTTCGGTGCGCTCTAAATTTTTGACGGGCACACTCACCAAGACTTTCAGTCCAGGTTCCGCGCCTGATTCGTACTTTGCTGTCGGAAGCGCGGTTTCCATTTCGGAACTCGCAACCGACGAAATCTTCTGAGGCGATGTCATCGCCAACCTCCTCGTCCGCAGTGGACGTTTAAAACTTTCACATCGACAACTTGCTGAAACTGAAATGACCGAGTTCAGAGACGACAGCTCGATGGCTTCGGCGTATGAGGCGCCAAAGCCAAGATCAGCCCAAGCACGGCGAAGCACTGGCTGCGCGCTCAGGTTGAAGAATCGTCAGAATGGAATTGATGAACTCAGCAGACGCGGCGGAGGCCGCCCATGAATGCTGGAATATCAACTCCGCCAAAGCCTGTGCGGATCACATCAAGAGATGTTTCCTTAAGGTTCGTTGCCGTCGTCGTAAGCCGGGCCATTAGCTGGATCGGTTGCTGGATCATTTGCGACCTCCTTTCGATAGATTGGTTGATCGAGTTGCGCGGGAATTCTCACTTGAAAAATGAGTTCTCGGTTTTCGATCGAACTTCATTTCATGCTCGCAAATTCCGGGCCGTTGTCACGTAGAATTTTCAAGCGCTGAATTGCGAATGCTTCGCCCTCGCCGATGGAAACGCGCACGAAACATCAATTGGGAAGAACAACGGCGCCGTTTTGGTTCTTCACGCCTGTGATCTGGCTCCATTCTGCAACTGCATCTCCGCTCAAATTACGGCAAGATCGACAGTAACTCGGAGATCGACGCGCAATGCGAGCCCATGAGGAGAAGTTGTGACGCCCAACAAAGCTGCAACCCAACAAGTTTCAGACAATCAGACCGGATATGACCTGCACGTATTCGTTTGCACCAACAGACGCGAGAACACCACTCGACCTTCGTGCGGCAACATGAATTCAGAAGCTCTCCGAGCGCAGTTGAAAACATGGCTCAGCCAACGGATCAAAACTGATCCAACGACGGCTCACCTCAGAGTGCGAGTTAACTCCGCCGGCTGCCTCGATTATTGCGAGCAAGGCATTGCTGTGGCCGTCTACCCAATGGGGGAAATGCATCTTCAGGTCAACTCGCCCGAAAGTGTTGAAGACCTCAAAGCCAGAATCGAGGCCGAAGTTCAGCGACTCATTCAACTTCAGTCGGAGTCAAAGTGAGCACCAAGGTTTCTCCGGCGCAAAATGATGCTTGGTCGAAGCTGCAACTACGAATCATCAATTGTCGCAGGTGTCCTCGGTTGATGGCTTACGGACAAGCGGTCGCCACCGAGAAGCGGAAAGCGTTTCGCGATGAAGACTACTGGGGACGTCCGGTGCCCAACTTTGGCAGCGCGCCGACTTCACTTCTTGTGGTCGGTCTCGCGCCCGCGGCTCACGGCGCGCATCGAACGGGGCGCATGTTCACCGGCGATCAAAGTGGTCGTTGGCTGTATCGCGCACTTCACAAATTTGGTTTTGCGACGACGTCAGGTTGGGAACGCGCCGAAGACAATCAACTGCGACAAGCCGTGATCACAGCCGTCGCTCACTGCGCCCCGCCTGACAACAAGCCGTCTCGAGATGAAATCCTCAACTGTGCGGAGCACTTTGACGCCACACTGGCGACTGCGCGGACTCGCGCCATTCTTTGCTTGGGAAAGATCGCCTGGGATGCCGTCGCCACGCGGGCAAAAGTCGCGACCAAGGTGAACAAACAGGCATCACGTCCTCCGGCCTTTGCACATGGTGCCAGTTACTTCATGCCCGACATTTGGGGAAACTCGGATAAGGAAGTTTTCGTGATCGGTAGCTACCATCCCAGCCAACAAAACACTTTCACAGGCCGATTGACTGAGGAAATGTTTGATGAAGTTTTCCGCGAGCTTCGGACGAAGCTCAGCGGAAAACCCAAGCTCGGATGAAATGGTCACGGCTCTTGAGTTGCGAAACTCAAGGGGCGATCTTTTGCGCCTCAGCTTGAATCAACTTGATCAAATTAGGAGGCAAGGGTGCGTAATGCAAAGGCGTGGTCAGCTTTTGCCCATGCGCCATCGCCCAGTTCATAAACTTCACAAGCTCTGTCCCGGCAGGAGCTGGCGTTTTAGGGTAAGCCAGCAAAAATGTGAAGGAAGTCATCGGGTAGGACTTTTTCCCGCTGGCATTGATCAAAGAAATGCGTAGGTCGGCGCTGCCTTTGCCCGCCGCTTTTAAGCTTTGAGCCGCGGCCTCGGTCATTGAATCGAGGCTTGCAGCAACAAATTGTCCTTCCTTGTTCTTCAACTGTGCGGTCGCCATTTTTTCCGCCAGAGCATAAGTGTTCTCGATGTAGCCGATCGCACCGACGGTGTTCTTGAGATTGGCCGTGACGCCTTCATTGCCCTTGCCGCCAAGACCTGTCGGCCATCGCACGGCTTTGCCTGCACCGACTTCCTTAGCGAAGTCCGCATCAACGCGCGAAAGGTAGTCGGTGAACACACCTGTAGTGCCCGAACCATCGCTGCGATAAATGAAGAAGATGGGTTGATCCGGAAGGCTCACGCCGGGATTGAGTGCGGCAAGCTTTGGATCATTCCACTTTTTAATGTGACCTCGGGCAATGGCCGAGATCGCGGCCGGATCAAGCTTTAGCGCCACCTTGAGGCTGGGCAGATTGTAGGCCAGCACGACAGCACCGATGGCGACTGGGAAATGCAGAACATCGGAGCCAGCCTTTTTGATTTCATCCGCTGTCATCACCACGTCGCTTGCTGCAAAGTCGACGGTTCGCTTGGTCAAGTCGGTAATTCCCTGACCCGAGCCCTTGGATTGGTAGTTAATTTCGACTTTTGGATTCAGCTTGTTGTACTCGGAAAACCACTTAGAAAAGAGTGGGTTGATGAAGGTCGAACCCGAGCCCGTCATCAACAAGGTGTCACCGCGCATATTGGCCGCGTAGGTGGGAGTCGCAATTCCCATGACGAAGGCGCAGAGCAGGCCCGCACCGACTCGCAAGGCAAGGCCATGCGACTTCACGTGGAGTGAGAGCTGAACGGCGAACTGGCTGAAGAAACTCGTAAGCATGCGGACCTCCGAATTGAGTTGGGCAGTCCCAAGTTCCCTCACACGCCTCCCGATTTGAAGCATTTTGCGAAGCGGCCTGAGTTAGGATTCTGTCAGGGCCTCGCTCAACGGAAAGCCAGAGCCCTGGCTCAATTCACGGCGATCGCTGCATTTTCCGGCAACTGGCGCGGCTTTCGACTGATTAAGCCCGCAAGGCCTGAGGCTGCATCGGCATTCGGCGCAAGGGGAGCATGTGACTCATCAACTCAGGCTCGGACCAAAACTTGAACTCAAGGCGCTGTTGGCGGATGGCTTCGAGATAGGCCTCGGGATTGGGTTCACCTCGGCGAAGATGGAGGAGTGTCTTCCACGCATGAATTTGTCGGGGATGATGCAGATCACTGGTGGCCAACATCGGTAAACCCGAATCCGCGACAGGCTTAAACCACTTCGTCCCGCTGGCGACTTCCCAAGCATCAAACTCGTGGCGAAGTTCTTCGCGGCGATGCCACAAGTGCAAGGTCTGAGGTTCCCAGCTGCCGGTGTGAACAGGATGTGCGGCAATGCTCAGCGCGCCTTGATCTCGAAGCCCCTTGGTTAGACTCAGAATGTCCAACTCGGCCGATAACCACTGACTGACGCCCAAGCCAAGAATGTGGGCCGAGCGATGATTCGACCAAGAGTTTTTGCTCAATTCATAGCCCGGGATCAAAATCATTCGATATTGATCCCAAGCTCGTTCGGCCTCGCACTTGATGGTCTCGAGATAGACGTCGAAATTTTCAGCCGACAGCGTGTAGCGAAGAAGGCCCGCGGCCTTACCCCAAATCCCCTGCTCTTCGCAGATGTGATCCGTGATGGCGATGCAGCCAAACTGTCGCTCTCCGTAGAAGTCCACAAGCTCAGCCACGCTGAGCTTTCCGTCACTGAAGTTGGAGTGCACATGCAGATCCGCCATGATCATTTTGAGACTCCTTTCGGCTTGGGTCGTTTTCCTCGCACCACCTGACACTTCAATTCTGTCCCGAGAAGCGAACTGCGTGTGTCAGCTTCACGTCGGCTTGAGGTTAGGAATTGATCAGCGCCGTCCCTGGAGACACGACCCCGACCATTTCGCTTTTCGCATCAGCAAGGGATTTGCGGCCTTGCGCCGAACCAGGATTTGGCTTCAGAATGGGGCATGGATGCATTTCAGGACGCCGGGGCGAAATTGAAATTCCAGCCTCCGGGATCCTCAGCGCCGACCTCGACCACGTCAGGTCATCGATTGGCCGCCATTGATGTCGGTTCCAACGCGATTCGCTTGGTGGTCGGGGAAGTCGATCGACGTGGACAGATTCATATCCTCAAAAAATATCGCGAAGGCGTTCGCCTGGGGCACGATGTGTTTTCGGGCCAAGGCGAAATCAGCAAAAAGACTTTGCAGCGGACGGTTGAGACTTTCATGAAGTTTCGCGGCTTTATGCGGGAGCATGGCGTGAAGCGCGTGCGGGCGGTTGCAACCAGCGCGCTTCGCGAAGCCAAGAATTCGGCCGCTGTCATTCAGGAGATCGAAAAGCACTCTGGCGTGCGCGTCGAGGTGATCGATGGCCTGGAAGAGGGCCTTTTGATCTTTCAAGCGATCTCGCAAAAAGTCGTTCTCAAGAACCGTCGTTCCGTCATGATCGACATAGGCGGCGGAAGCGTGGAGATCAGTCTCGCTGAAGGCAGCAAGGTTCTGGCCTCGCAGTCGTTCAAGCTTGGCACGGTTCGACTCCTGGAGCTTCTTGAGTCTCGGAAGCTCAAAGAAAAACACTTGGCTGAAACCATCCGCGATCAATTCGCTCCGGTTCGTCAATATTTGCGCGAGCATCTCAAGGGCAAGGTGGTCGACTTTGCGATCGGCACGGGCGGCAACTTTGAGTGTCTGGGCAAACTGCGCGTTGCGCTCCTCTCCAAGACATCGATTTACTCGATGTCTCGTGACGAGTTGGCCGAGCTCACCGAGCACCTGGAAAGCATGAGCTTCAAAGAGCGGGTCCAGTTTCTGCGCCTTCGCCCCGACCGGGCGGACGTCGTGGTCCCCGCGGCACTGGTCACCTTAGCCATTATGGATTGCGTGGCCCTGGACACCTTACTCATCCCCCATGTCGGATTGCGAGACGGCCTGCTTAACTCGCTACGCTAGGACTTTACATTGCCCGGCCATCCACAAGACTAGAGGGACCTCGCGAATGGATCGCGAGATAGAAAGTTTCGTCGGCTTAAGAATCGACGAAGGAGTTTCAAATGAAAAACGCTATCAATTCAGCGTTTCGAATGATGATGGCGGCTCTGGCCGCACTGACACTGAGCTCGACCGCGCTCGCGTCGGATGATCACGCTGGTCACGATCACTCCGGCACGGCGGCTGAGGCACCTGCTGCGGCACCTGCAGCTGCTGATGCCGGCAAGGATGCAGCGGCTGATCAAGCCGATGCCAAGCCTGCAAAGGGCGAAAAGAAAATGGGCAAGAAAAAAGGCCCAAAGAAGGCGAAGAAAACTGAAGGCTGATCCCTTCGTTTTTATTCTTGTACATCAGGACGGGCGACCTTTGGGCCGCCCGTTTTAATTTTAGGTCAGGCTCTGTAAATCGCTGAGACCTAGGTCGCCTTAGAAAGCACGCGCAACACAGAAGGTGGCATCGACCACATCAGACGAGCTTCGCTTGGAAACAGCGCCTGTCCCAATTCCAAATTCAGTGCTCCACCCTTTTTGAAGGGCGTGCGCGCCTTCACTTGGCCAGTCAGCCACCAGTGCACGGCTTGCGAAAGTTCAGGTTCATGGCCAATTGCCAGGACCACGGTTCCGGGAGGCAAGCGCCCCAGCTCCCCGCCTCGGACCCTGTCATACAGCCAGTTGCGAAAGTCTTCGGGTGAATGCCCGGGCGCCAAAGTCTCCGTGGCCAGAATTTGTGTACCTGGGCCCTTTCGGCGATTGAGTCGCTTGTGCTTTTTCCGAGATTTCTTTTTTCCCGCTCCATCCGCCTGATGCAATTCTGGATAAAACACTCTCTCCAAAATTTCCGCTGTCTGTCGAGCCCGCACCAAAGGTGACGTGACGATGATCGGGCGCGAACCATGCTGATCCAAAACGCGCTCCAACAAGCGCCGAAGTCCGCGCGCATTGTCGAGCATTTTGCGTTTACCTTCAGCTGTGAGCGGGCGAAGTTCGTCGTCCGCATCTAGGCCACGCTCGATGCAATAGCGCGAAAACTCCTCGCGCTCCATGGCGATGGCGTGCCGAACATAAATCAAATTCATTTTCGCTCGCCCTCGCCGCTTTCGTTCAACCGATTCATGCGACGACTCATATCCGTCGCGGGATGCTCCGGCGTCGAGGTCTCGGCAAGCTTCGCAAGCTCTTCGCGATGCCGTTCGCGAGTCATCGACATCAACTTCTGATGCGTGCCAATTTGCTCAACTGTCGTGCGCGGCTGGTACTGCACGTAGCTGCCATCACCTTGCATATCCCAGCTCGATCTTCGATCCGCGAGCATCACGTCGATGAGCTCCCAAAGCCGCAACTTCGCTTCCGTATCTTCAACGGGCGTCATGGTTTCGATTCGGCCGAGCAGGTTTCGATACATGAGATCGGCGGAGCCAATCAAAAACTCGCCGTCTGCAGGCTTGGCCGAACCGTTGGCGAAGTAGAGGATGCGGGAGTGTTCAAGAAAGCGCCCGATAACGGAGATCACGCGAATGCGCTCGCTCATGCCCTTGACCTTGGGTCGCAAACAACAAAAGCCCCGAACGATGAGATCAATCTCCACACCGGCCGACGAAGCCGCGTACAGTTCGCGCACCAGATCCCGCTCTTCCAAACTGTTACACTTGACGATAATGCGCGCGGGACGCCCCGCCCGCGCATGTGCCACTTCGCGACGAATGCGTTCGATAAGTCCCGGCTTCATGTCGTGAGGTGCCACCAAGAGCTTTCGATAGCTCCGCTTGAGGCTTCGGCCTGTTAGGAAGTGGAATAGCTCCACGACATCGTCGACGAACTCTTCGCGCGCAGTCAGTAAGCCGACGTCCGTGTAAAGCTTGGCGGTCTGCTTGTGATAGTTGCCCGTGCCGAGATGCGCATAACTTCGCACGCCCTCGGCCTCGCGCCTCACCACCAGTGCCACTTTCGCATGCGTCTTCAAACCCACGACACCGTAGACCACATGCACGCCCGCGTTTTCCAACTCTTGCGCCCAATGTATGTTGCGCTCCTCATCAAAGCGCGCCTTGAGCTCGATCAAGACGACGACTTGCTTGCCTTGTTCGGCGGCGCGGATCAAGAGCGGGATGAATGGCGAATCGTCGCCCGTGCGATACAAGGTCATCTTGATGGCGAGAACATCGTGATCCTCGACGGCTTCACGTATGAAGCGCTCCACCGATGCGCCAAAGCTCTCAAACGGATGGTGCACCAAAAGATCACCTTGGCGAATGACCGAGAAAATCGAAGCCTGCTCGTCGATGAGACGAGGCGGCACAAGCGGCGTCCAAGGTTCAAACTTCAGGTCCGGACGAGGCGCATCGATGATGGGCTTGAGGTCCGAAAAGTCGAGAATCGATGGAAGCTCGTAAACTTCGTTTTCCGTCAGCTCAAGTTCATCCATCAGAAACCTGAGCATCCAGGCGTCGGGCTCGGGGCCATGCTCAAGGCGCACAACTTCACCAAAGCGACGCTGCTTCAACTCTTCGGCCACCATTTCGAGAAGATCCTCGGCATCTTCTTCATCGCGTTCGACTTCCACGTTGCGAGTCACGCGAAAGGGCATGACATCGAGGATCTCCATGTCAGGAAACAAGTCCCGCAGATTCGCCTCGATCACATCCAACAACGAGACATACTTAATCGGCGCTTGCGGCGAGTCTTCGCGCGGCACTTGAATCCAGTGCGGAAAGATCTTGGGGACTTTGATACGCGCAAAAAGCTTCTCGTCGCGATCCGGAGCCCGCAAGGTCACGCCGAGCGAAATCGACATGTTGGAAATGAACGGAAACGGCAGGCCCGGATCAACAGCAAGAGGCGTGAGCACGGGAAAAATGTTTTGCCGAAAATATCGGGCGGCAAACAGCCGTTCGGCACCTGACAGTGACTTGTAATCACTGATCTCAATGCCCTGACGCTTTAACTCCGGCTTGATGTCTTGTCGCCAAGTCCGCGCCTGACGAGACTGCTGAGCCATCACAAGCTTGCGCACACTCGCCAAAAGCTGAACCGGCGTTTGGCCCGCGGAAGTCCGCTGACTGCCCGAGGCCACTTGGGCTCGCAAGCCTGCCACTCGCTTCATAAAGAACTCGTCGAGATTGGAGGTGTAAATACCTAGAAATCTCACGCGTTCGAGCAAGGGCGTGCGCGCATCTTCCGCCTCATGCAACACACGCGAGTTGAACTCCAGCCAGCTCAAATCTCGGTTGAGAAACTCATGCCCGCCGCTCATCAGATCTTGCGGATCGATCCGTCGCGCCGCCGCACCCTTGCGCCGCGCCTTCTTGCGCGTGGTTGCGCGCGAAGGCGATCCGCCTTCGGGCTGCTCGACACTTCGTCGGCTCATTTTCTTTTTCGAGGTTCTCGAACCTGTTGTGGACATGCCGTCATCATGCTCCCACGGGGGCGGCGAGACAAGCGCCGCGATGCACCCGGAGCCGGCCCAGGCGTGCTCTACGGCCTGACGCTGTGTTAGGTTTTCGTCATGGAAGTCAGTCACGAACTCTCGTCATGGTGGGGGCGACAAGTCTTTGTCGCCGGTCGCGCCGACCTCTGGCAGATCGGCAGTTTGAATGTGCAGGTCGAGCGCAGCGGTCGTGCCTGGCACTTCGCTCATGACTATGTTTCGTGGTCCGAATCGCTTCGCCAAGGCCGCCTCAGCACAACTCCACACGGGCAATGGCCCAAAGCCCGCCGAATCAGTGGTGTAACGAGCCTCTTGCAATCGGCCGAGGCCCCGCCTCATCGATCGGTACTGACATCTCGACCGACACTGCGATCGCGACCCATCTCGGCCAGCGCCGAAGGCTTTGATCTCATTTTTCAACCGAGCCTTCTGGAGCGAACTTATGTCGCGAGTTTACTTTCGCCCATCAGCCTGGCTCCGGAGGAAAAGCTGAGCCTTGCCGTCAAAGTTCCTTTGAGCCTGCGAATTGACGGTACGACCGGAACCGGCGCGCTACGTCCGCTCTTTGAAGTTCCGCTGGAAGATGTGCAGGACACTTGGCATGGGCCAGCTCCTCGCGAAGGCGAGCTCGCGTGGGCCTGTCCCAGTGATCGCGAAAGCCTGGAGCGATTTCCTTCGCAACTCTCTGAGCGAATGGGTGAGATGAATTCGGGGCTTGGGCACGTGATCGTTGCCGTGGAAATTCGAAACTCTGGACCGCTTCGCATTCTGGAGCACTTCCCGATTCCATGCCCGCAACTTTCATTGTTTCACGCTACAAAGACCGGATTTTGGACGGATCGATTGAGTCTCGAGTGGACCGCATTCGGCCAATGGCACAAGCGACCTGAACGGCAACCTCCTAAAGAATGCGGCTCGCACCAGCTCGTCGCTCATCCACGCAGTCAGGCCTCCGAACCCGCGATCAAGGCGCTTCGCGGTCTGATGAATCACAATATGTTTCGGGAGCGCTAATGGATGCACTGACGGGAAAGTTCCGCGAACTTTACGAAGAATGGGCCAAAGCTACGGGCAATCTGCTCACCTGGGATCGACTGAGCGATTTGCTCACAGCTTTGGTTCTCCTCAGCGTGATGTTGTTTGTCGCACGCCGAGCCCGTCGGTCCATCGGCCGACTCACACAGCTGGAGTCCAATCAGCGATTGCTCGTGCAACGCTTGGCCTCGTTCACCTTCACGACTTTGGGATTTGCGCTGGCGCTGGATCAGCTCGGCTTCGATATCAAAGTGCTCCTCGGTGCGGCCGGCGTGCTGACGGTCGCCGTGGGTTTTGCCGCGCAAACTTCTGCTTCGAATTTGATTTCGGGATTCTTTCTCATTTTCGAGCGGCCATTTGTTGTCGGACAAACCGTCGATGTGGGTGGCCTTCGCGGTGAAGTCATTGCGATTGATCTGCTCTCCACAAAAATTCGCACCTTCAACAATTTGATCGTGCGAATTCCGAATGAGACTTTGGTGAAGTCCCAGATCACCAACTTCAGTCATTACCCGATTCGACGAATCGAATTGAACATTGGCGTGGCCTACGGATCGAATCTCGATGTGGTGGAGTCAACGATCGCGCGCGTTCTGGATCAGCACCCGCGCGTGTTGAAGAACCCGCCGCCGCGAATTCTCATGCAAGGCTTCGGAGCCTCGTCGCTCGACTTCATCGTCTACGCTTGGGCCGCCACGGAACTCGCCATCGATTTACCGAGCGAGCTGTATCGCGAGATCGAGGCGGCATTCCGTACGGAGAAGATCGAGATCCCCTTCCCGACACGCACCTTGGTGGTTCAACATGTGGGCGCGAGCGCAGATGCCAATGCGAACTTGAACCGCCCACAGGTTCTCAGCCAACTCGTCGACGAGTGATCGACGAACTTCCGACGCCTGTTGGGCGAAAAGTGATTTGTTTGAAACGCGAAGGCGTCAGTCGCCGTCGTTGCCGATGGCCTCGACCGGACAGCCTTGCATGGCTTCCCGACACTGCTCTTCTTCTTGCGGACTGTCCGGCTGCTTGCTGAGAAAGGCGTGGCCTTCCTCTTCGTGCATTTTGAAATTGCCTGGCGCCGCGATCACGCAGGCGTCACAAGCGATGCAAGTTTTGTCGACGTAGAATTTGCCTTTGGCGTTTTGTGGCCACTGATCCGATTTGTTCGGCATCTCCATCTCCTCAATTCACTGCATCTGAGTTGACCGACATCGGCGCCAACAGTTGTGCCTTGAGCCAAGGCGCGACCCAAATCAGCGCCGGAACACCAAAGCCCAGATCCGCAATCAAACTTGAACGCCAAAATGGCAGAGCCATGACAAAGCAATCGACAAGGCCGACCCAAGTCATCGGATAAATTCCGCCGACCAAAAAGACGCCGAGGTTCGACATGACAAAAAAGCCCAGTGATGCGCCACCGGCCGCCACCAGCGAGCGCCCCATGCGCTGCGAGAATGCACTCGAAGAGCCCATCGATCCCGTCGAGCTCATCGACCAAGAGGCCAAAAGTGGGCCGAATGCGAGTCCCGCGTAGACAAATGGCAGAGTCGAATGCAGGCCGAGCGCGAGATCGCTGATCAACACTCCCAGCAAGATCAAAACATTGGCGCGAAACAGTTTTCGCGGCAACAAGGCTCCGGCGAGCAAACTGGCCGCCGTCAACAAGGTCACATTCGGCGGATGCGGCAACAGCCGGCTTAAGCCCGCCAAAATCGCGAGCGCCAAGATCAGCAAAGTCGCCGCACCTTCTTGTGCCGAACCATCTTTTGCCGAAGTTGAAGATTGCGACGCCGAATTCTGTGAATTGGAATCCAAGTTCATATGACCTCGCCCTACTCTATCGGAGCTGGTTATCGAAGCTGGTGTGATCTTAGGCTCGCCAAAAACGACCATCCGCAAGAGCCACAAAGCCCCCAGCTCGCAATTCAAAATACGTGACGATGTCTTACACGAGGCGGCGTGCGTTTCCAAGCCCTCGCTCAGCTCTCCAGCTCATGATGCGACCCAAAGCCCCGCCGAGTGCTGCCGCAGCGCCGATCAAGATCAAGCAAAGCTTAATATCTAAGCTCCAAGCCAATTCAAACCATGCAACGCTGACCCACCAGGAGGCCAAAGCGCCCAGACTGGCCCCCAACACGGCGCCGCCCAAAGAGGCCATCGCCAATTCCGCGGTCAAAAGCCACCTCACCCGCACAGGATCAGCACCTAAGACACGAAACAATTGCAATTCAGCTTGGCGCGAGTGCGCTGAAAACCAAATGAGCGCGAGCAAAATGAGCGTCGCAAAGCCAACGGCCAACGCGGCCGATAAACCGGCGGGCCCCAACAAGGCGCCGAGCATTTGGGCAATACGACCCAGTGTTTGCCCCACATCGATCACGGAGATGTCGGGAAAGCGACGGATGAGCTCGCCTTGCCATTGACCTCTTTTCGCATCGGGAACTTGCAGGTTCGCCAGCCAAGTCTTCGGCGCGTCTTCCAACACTCCGGCCTGAAAGCTGATGAAGAAGTTGGGATTGAAGTCCGTCCACTTCACGCGGCGCAAATTGGCGATCTCCGCCTCCATGACCACGCCCTGCACGTCAAACTTGAGCACATCGCCGATCTTGAAATCGGAGCGTTCAGCGAACTCGACCTCAACGGATAGCTTGGGCCGGCCCTGCGACTCATCATAGCGTGGTGGCAAGGCTTGACCCTGCACGAGGCTTTCACTGTCGATCAGCTTTTCCCGCCAGGTCACGCGAACAGGAAAGCGCGCAAAGCGCTCGTCGGTGAAGGCGACACCGTTTTTCGCTTCAAGTCGCGCCAGAATCATCGGCGAAACAAAATCCAAAGTGGTGCCTCGCTCCTTGGCGAACTCCGACAACAGCGGCAGTTCGCTCTCTGGAATGTTGAAGAGAAAAAAGTCTGGCACGCGATCCGCGCGAAGCTCACGCAGATCACCTTGCAAGGCCTGCACGCTTTGTCCAACAAGTGAAATTGCAAATGAGCAAAGCACGATGGCCAGAAAAGCCAAGCGCACGGCAAACCTCGCGCGCGTGAGCTGAAGGCCCAGCAAGCGCCACCAACCCGACCCCGTCCACCTGAGGGCTCGACCCAAAAGCGCAAACGCCCCCCGCCCCAGCAAATCGCCGATCACCAAGAGCGCCAAAAGTCCTAAGGCCACCCACATTCCGCGCATCGCGCTTTCAAGTAACCAGGCACTGAGAAGTCCAAGTGCACTCAGTCCGAGGCCCAAGGCCGCAAGCTGCATCCTTCGCGCGCCCGGCTCACGCGCATCAGCCGCATCCGAACGCGTGACGGTATCGGCCAAAAGATCGGCAAGACGAGCGCTGCGAAAGCGCTGCTGAAATGGCAGCAAGAACGCCAAGGCACCCAACCATGTGGCCAGGGCCAACACCGCGAAGTCCTGCCAAGGCCAGAGCAAACGAAACTCGCCGGCGGTGGAGCGCGCGATGAGCTGCTGCAAGCTGGGCTCAGCCATGCGCGCGGTGAAGTAGCTCGCGGCCTGCGCGCCGATGCAGGCGATCAGGACCACGAAACTGACGCGCAAAAATTCCGCCATCACATGCGATCGAGTTGCGGCGCCGAAAACTGAGGCGATGCCCGCTGTACGCAAGCGCTCATAGCTCTGCGCGCGAAAGATCGCGAAGGCCGCAGCCCCAGAAAGTCCAAGCAGCAAACTCGAGATCAGTGACAAAAACAACGTCACGGATCGCGTGCCGCGCTCAAGCCCCCGACCCGAATCGCCGGGCGTTCGCACGAAGATCTCAGGATTATTCAGCAGATTCTGCACTTGTTCGTTGAGCGGAGACTTGGGCGAAACCGCTGTCGGAAAGGGTCGATCATCCAAACGCTCAAGATTGCGAAAGACGCGATGGTAAACTTGGGCGCCGAAATCCAGTAAGCCCGTGCCTTCAGCTTCGGCCTCGCGAATGTAAACTCGCGGCGCAAATCCAAAACCCGCGCGCGAAAAACCTGGCGACTGCTCGAGAATTGTTTCGACGCGAAATTCGCTGCGCCCTAAGCGAATTCGATCGCCGGGCTTCACTTGCAGCGCCATCTCCGCATCACGACTGAGCCACAGCGACCCTTCGCCGATGTCGGCCTTTGGCCGACGACCCGATGAGGTGACAAACTCACCCACGAGAGGAAAGTTGCTCGCCACCGCATGAACTTCGACAAGCTGGCCGCGCGGCGAAGGCGCGCTGGAGTCCGGCGAATTTCCCTTGCCGGCATCGCCGTGATGGGGTGAAGCCTCGACCACACCGGCCATCGTCACAAATTCAATCTCGCGAGTTTCATCCGTGGTGCGCCAGTAGCGATCCACAACCGCGAGATCCGAGGCGACCAATCGGCTGTAAGACGTAAGGGAAATGTCAGCGGTCAAAAGCAATCGCGCATTGACGTCCAGGAAGCTTTGCACGGAAGTTCTCAGCACGGCCGAGAGCGCGAGGCCAAAGAGCCCCAGCCCCAGTATGCCTGAGACGAGCAGACTTGAGCCCATCAGACGTCGAAAGTCCAAACGACGAAATCTCGTCATCGCGAGGCCTCCGCCTCGAGCCGACCTTCGCGCATCGCAAATCGACGATCACAGCGAGCGGCCAATTGCGGGTCATGCGTGACCAGCACCAACGCCACGCCAGCTTCGCGCGTGGTCGCAAACAACAGATCCATCACTTGCTCACCCGTCTTTTGATCCAAGCTGCCGGTCGGCTCATCGGCGAGCACAATGGGGCAGCCGGTGGCTAACACTCGCGCAATGGCCACGCGCTGACACTCACCGCGACTCAGTTTGTCGGGGAAGTGCTCGGCACGCTCACTCAAGCCCACGCGTTGCAACTGTTCCAGCGCACGTCGATCGGCCTGCTCGCTCGGGAGTCCCGCCAAATCCAGCGGCAAACGCACATTCTCAAGCGCGGTCAGGTGATCGAGCAATTGGAACTGTTGAAAGACGATGCCGATGTTTTGCGCGCGGAAGCGATTGGCTTCGGCGCCTGTGGCCTCGCTCAGAAGCTTGGAGAAGTTCTGATCCTGAATCCAAATCTCGCCTTCGGAAACCGAATCCAATCCCGAGAGACAGGCGAGCAGCGTGGACTTTCCGCAACCGGATCGCCCCATGATCGCCACGGATTCGCCTGCGCGAACCGCGAAGTCCACGCCTCGCAGCACCTCAAGGCGCGCGCCGGGTGCCGCCTGGGAACTTCGATCCGGGAAACTCTTGCGAACGCTCTTGGCTTGCAAAACAGGAAGTGTTTCGCGCGTCATGGTTTCACCTCACGCAAAATGATTCGCTCTAAGATTTGGCTCACGCGCTCGGCGATGCGCTGATGTCCAAGCGCATTGGGGTGCCGAAGGTCGCTTTGATTCAAGCTCTTGTCCAGCGCGACACCTTCGAGCAAAAACGGAATCAGTTCGACTTTATTTTCCTTGGCCAAGTCATGGTACACGCGCTCGAATTCGCGAACATAGTCCGTGCCCAAGTTGGTCAGCATCTTCATGCCGCCCAATACGACAGGCAGTCGCTCAGCTTTCGCTAAATCGATCGCCTTTTGCAAATTGGCTTTGATCACCGCAGGTGGCGTGCCTTTGAAACCGTCGTTCGCACCCAGCGCGATCAAGACAAGATCCGGTTTGGATTTGAGATACCACTTGAGCCTTCGATCCGCTTCCGATGTGACGGAACCGCTGATGCCCGCGTTGATCACCCGAATTTGGCGCTGACTTGTGATGCGCTTAGGCAGATTTTCCCGCAAGCGCTTCTCGACCAAAGCCGGAAAGGCCTCTTCACTGCGCACACCGTAGCCTTGAGTCAGTGAATCCCCAATCATGACGATCACAAATTCTCGCTGAGCCGTCTCAGATTGAGTCGGTGATGCAGCGAGAGCTTGGCCGCGCGGCCCCTGAGGACTGGCCCAAACTGGCCCCGCCATCACGAGGCCCAGAATCAGGATCATGCCGGCACAAACTAAAATTGTCGCCATTCGAGAAACAGCCCATTTCCAGGCCATAGTCCGACTCCTTGCTCGCCACAAAAGGCTTCGAGCTCGCATCGAATCTGTCTCAAGACCAGCATCAAGACAGCCAAGTTAAATTCTCAGTTTAGGCAGCCCGACTCAGGCGGTCAAAGAACGCGCCAATTTGAGCCTAAAAAACTCGGCTGAATTCACAAAGAATTCAAAGGAAGTTGGTGAACGCCAACAGGAGTTCACCTAAACTATTTGAAGACGAGTTTGTTGCCTGACTCTTGTGACTGTGTCCTGCGTTTTGTCAGATTTGTGCGTTGTGAAAACGGACGTCAAAGCGGCCGTTCAAACGACCAACTGAACAGATTGAGACAACGCGAGCTCACGAACAATCATTTAGGCTCTCAGCTTGTTCAGATTCGTGATGACCTGTTCGCAATTGAGGTTTCTATGTCCCAGTCTTTCGATTCCTTGGATCCCCAAAACTCCAACCCAACACTCGACGCATCGACGAAGCCCATAGCCAATCGGCGTTTGAGCTTCGCCAACTGGCGAGAATTCCCATGGCAAAGAGTCAATTGGGTGAGCGCGGTGTTTTTGATCGTCACTCCACCGCTGGCGATTTTGCTGACCTCGCTCTACGTATGGAACCACGGCTGGAGCTGGGGACTGACTTGGCTTCTGATCGGTAGTTTCACAATCTCCAATTTGCTGATCACTGTCGGCTACCACCGCCTCTTTGCTCATCGCGCTTTTGAAGTTCCCGGCTGGGTTCGATTCGCGCTGGTGATGCTGGGCGCGGGATGCTTTCAAGGCACTTGCTTACAATGGTCGACAGACCATCGTCGCCATCATCGCGTTGTGGATTCCGACGAAGACCCCTACACCATCGGCAAAGGATTTTTCTTTGCGCACATTGGTTGGATGCTGATGAAGGATCAGCATCCCGAGTCCAAACGCTATGTTCCGGATTTGGCGAATGATCGATGGATTAAAATGCAGCATGACTACTATCTGCCGATCGCCATTTTCTCAGGCTGGATTCTTCCGGGTCTTGTGGCTTGGGCTTGCGGCCTTGGATTTTGGCCAGGAGTGCTGGTCGGCGGCTTGCTTCGCATCGTGCTCTCCGAACACTCGACCTTTTTGATCAATTCGGCCGCCCACACTTTCGGCGGCCAGCCCTACACGGATAAGAACTCCGCACGCGACAATTGGTTCATGGCCATTCTCACCTTTGGCGAGGGATATCATAACTATCACCACTTCTTTCAAGCCGATTACCGAAACGGCGTGCGTTGGTATCAATGGGATCCCACGAAGTGGACAATTTGGACGATGTCGGTGCTGGGCATGGCTCGCCGCTTGAAGCGCGTGTCGGCCGCGGAAATTCTCAAAGCCAAAATCGCGATGGAGCAAAAGCGCATGGCCGCTCGAGGCGCAAGTCACGAACGCCTGCAAGCCTTGCGAGATCGCATCGAAGCTTCGCACAAACGTCTTCAAGAACTCCAATTTCAGATGAAAGCTGAGATGAAGCTTCGCGTGGCCCAACGGGCCGAGCGACGCCGCGTCGCTCAAGCCGAGCGGCAAGCCCAGTTCGCAGAACTTCGCGCCGAAATGGCGCTCGCGCAGGTCGAATTCCGCAACGCAGTGGCAGCCTGGCAGGCCTACGCTCGAGCATGGCGAACGGCAATACAGACATAACCCCTCATTCACAAAGCGAGTCGCCCCCAACGACCCGCACAGCCTCGCGATCCCCATCGCGAGCATGGGCTTATGCCCTCAGCGGCAGCATTGCTCTTCTCGGTCTCACGATTCTCAGCGTGGAAATGCTGTTGAATTCTAATGTAGATCCGCTGGTGGCCGAAGTTCGCGATCGACAAAATCTGCATCGCGAGCGCTGGCAGGAAGACCTCGAGTACCTGCAAAAAATTGAAGTGTTTCGCGATCTGCTCCCTGCCGCGACGACGTCGAGTGCGCCTGAGCGGCGCGATGCGGGAGCCACGATCAACGCGATCTTCTATTGGACACCACGCGACCGCATTGGCGACTTTGGTGCCGCCAAACCTTTGGTGTCGCCGGGGACTCGGGAGTTTTTGCTTCGCTATCAAAGCGAGTGGATCAAATCGAGAAGCTTCTACTCGCTCGGCAAACTCAAGGCGGATCTCAAGCCCTTTGAGAAAATCCACGGCTTTGATTACTGGGACATCGAAAAGAATTCGCCGCTCGAAAGCTTCAAAGCTGAGCCGATGTTCATCGCCCCCAGCCAGTTGCCACTTCCAGATGCGATGGAGCTGATCTCGCTGAGCAAAGTTCGACTCATCAAGGGCAGTGTTGATCAGCAACCTTTGGCCGCGCTTCGCGATGTTCGGCAGCTGGCTCGGCTCCTGCTCACCACCGAGAATTTCAATTTGCTGACGGCGGGACTTGCGATCTTGGATCTTGAGCGCCGGGCCTTTCGCGAATATGTGGATCGAGGTTGGTTGGACGAATCCTCATGGCGCCCTGTGGATCAAAATACCAGTCAGCGCGCACAGCGCGCGCTTGTCGGCAATTTGGGTTATCTGCGCGCTGGCACAGACCTCAAAATGCTGGCCGAGTTTGAAGAAAAATTGCGGCAAAACTGGAATTGGCCGGGGCTGTGCGCGGCGGTCAATGAACAGCTTCCAGTTGAGTTGGCGCTTGAAGATGAGTTGAGCGGCGAGTGGCCGTGGGAGCGAGGATTTGCCGCAGGCTTTCGCGCTCTACACCGCTTGGCGAGCCTGGCCGAAGACCGCTGCCGCTTAGAGCTCTTTCGGAGCCAACGAAAGCGTGGCGACTTTCGTTTGGCCGATGCGGACTCACCCTTATTCTTTTCCTACTTACCTTACTTCAGGACGGTTGCCTCGCTTCGGGATTGGTCTAAACTACCTAAGCGCTTCGATGGATATGAACGCTTAAAGAGGGGCAATCCGTGACGGACACGGAAGTCATTCCGCCGCTTCCCACACCGACTTCAACCGAAGTCATAACCGAAGTCCAAGCTGGCGCCTTAACTGACGTCGTCGATGTGTCACATGCGGCGAGGCTCAAACAAATCGCGCTCGAAGGCGGCGGCGTGGAGCAATTCACTTTGCCGCCATTGGTGCCTCAGACTGGACCCAATCCGAATGCGGGTTGGTTCTCCAAGTTTCTCAAATTCATTGAACGCAATCTCCCTGGTGTTGATGGCTTAGGAAGTTCCATCGACTGGGGGTTGGTCGCTCGAGGCTTTTTGATCTTGGCGATTCTGACTCTGGTCTTCGTCATCGTGCGAGCAGTGCTTCGCGCGCGATCTCAGCATAACTTAAAAGGTCAGCGAATCGAGGCTCGCCGCGTACCCGAGCTTTGGATGGAGCGCGAACTGCAAATCGCATTGGCCGAGCAAGACTATGCTCGAGCCCTCCGGGTTCGCTGGGCCCTGCATCTGCATCGTGCGCGCGTGTCGCCGGATCTCACGCCCAGTGAGCGAGCTCAGCTGACCAAACTCGCCAGCTTACAAGCTCGCGTGCCAGAACTGGATCGCGGCATGTTCGACTCAGCTCATCGACCCAACTTGGAAGAGGCTCGGGAGCTGATGAATTTTCTTGATCGGATTGAGGGCGCGGGGACCAGTCCATGAGCCAGTCAACTCGCCGCTTCGGAATCCCAATTCAACTCAAGTGGAGCGAACAGCTTCTCGTAGTGTCCGCGATTGTCGCGGTGATTGCGGCCTACGTGCTCCAAGAGCATCAAGCCCAGTCGCCCACTTCAGAGGCCGCGGTGATTCGCGGCAAAGGCGCGCTTTCTCTTGATCGTTTCGCGAAGTTCGCCCAGTCAACCGATGGCCGCCTCGAAGTTCACGCCTGGCGCAAGCCTTTGAACTTCGCACGCGACCTGCCGACGGATCCGCCATCGCGTCAGACCTTGATGTTTCTTGGCCTGCGAATGCGCCCCAGCGCGCGCGAGATGAAGTTGTTTGAACAATTTCTTCCGCAGTCGGAGCGACAGATCGTGTTCGCTGGCCACGACTCCGCGAGCGAAATGGTGATGGAACAATTCGCACACGCGATGGGCTTAAGCCTCGACATGCGTCGCAATTCCAACTTCGAGAACTTTGCGCCCGTGCGAATCACCTCGACCGTCAATGAGTGGCCGTTCCGCGAGGGCGAAGTATACGAATTCTACTCTCGCACGCGTTTTCACTCCCCGCTTTGCGACAAGCACCCCGTGCATTGCTATGTGCGAGTCGCGCCTTGGCACAAGGCACAGAGCGTGTTCTTGGCGGGCGTGCCCGTGTTTTCAAACGCTCTGCTCGGGCGCGAAGACAATGCCAAGCTCGCACTGCGACTTCTCTCGGGGCGGCAGAAAATCTATGTCGACGAGTACCATCACTATTTCAGCGAGCGCACGTGGTGGGATCTTGTGCGCGAGCCGATCTTTGCATTCGCGGCATCGTGCTTCGGCTTAGCCCTGCTGTTGTACGCCTTCTTTGGCAGCCTTCCGCGCCTGCAGATTTACGACGCCCTGACCGCGCAGAAAAAGGACGGCTCCAAGTCCGGTGAAAACGCGCTCGCCTTCGGCCGTCGAGTCATTCAGGGCGTGGCCTTCGAAGGCCTAGTGAGCGAGGCCAAGCGTCTCTTGCAACAAAGTGTGCGACGCCGAAGTTTGTCGGGAGCCGCGCCGCACGAACCTTCAGCGGCCAGCGATCTTCCCAGCTGGATTCGCTGGTACCGTCAATGGCTCACCAGTCAGAAATATCTGAAGCCTCATCACCGTAAGACTGTCCCGCACTCCCAAGATCCCAGCTTCAAGTCGAATTCCAAAACCTCACAACGAAGTTCATCAAGCGCCGCCGAGACAACCAAGGAGACCACATGACCTTAGCTCAATTCCGAGATCACATCCGCCATCAGATCAGCGACAAGATTCTGTTTGGCAGCGACGAATTGATTGAGCATTTGACCATCGCCTATTTGGTTGGCGGCCACGTCCTTCTGGAAGGACCACCTGGAACCGGCAAGACCCTCGCGGCGAAGGCCTTTGCGCAAAGTCTCGGTGGAAAGTTTCGGCGAATTCAGTTCACCAGTGATCTGTTGCCCGCGGATATTCTGGGAAGTCACATTTATGATCCCAGCCGTCAGACTTTCAATTTCATTGCCGGTCCTTTGTTTGCCGACGTTGTTTTGGCCGACGAAGTGAATCGGACTCCACCGCGCACGCAGTCCGCCTTGCTTGAAGCGATGGAAGAGCGACAGGTCACAGTTGAAGGCGAGTCACATCGATTGCCACCGCACTTTTTTGTGGTCGCCACGCAGAACCCTTTTGATCACGACGGCACATTCCCATTGCCTGAAGCCCAGCTCGACCGATTCCTCTTCAAAGTTTCGCTGAAGGCAGGCAGTGCGGAGCAAGACGCGGCGATCTTGCGCGAACAGCTGAGCGGTCCCATTCCCGAGCGCTTGCACCAGATTCAGCCCGCACCCATCAATGTCGAAGTTGCACGTCAAGAGATGCGCCAAGTGCGCATGGACGATTCTCTTCTCAAGGCCCTCACCAAGCTTTTGCAGATGAGTCGTCAACATCCGGCTCTTGCGGCCGGAGCCTCGGTGCGAGCCGGTATTGCGCTGGCCAACGTCGGCCGCGTCTCGGCCGCATTTCAGGCGCGGGATTTTGTGACGCCCGACGATTTGCGCCGATTCGCGGTGCCGGTCTTGCGACATCGAATTCGTCTCACGGCCGAGGCCTCATTTAGCGGCGAGACGGACGTCTCGATTGTGCAAGAGCTTTTGAAGCGCGCGGAGTTTCCGGTTTGAACCGGCCGCGACTGACTTCCCGCTTTTTTATTTTCTTCGGCGTGCTGAGTTTGCTCTGCACCTTGAGCGTTGCCGCGGCCACAGCCCTGTTCTCTTCGGGTGCGGATTCGAACCTCACCGAGCCCGCTTTGAATTTCGGCGCTTGGGGATGGGTCATCGCCGTATCCGCACTGCCGCTCGCCATGTTGATGTGGACATGGCGAGATCGCCGAAGCTTACCCAAAGCCGGGGATCTCGAGCTTGCGATCGAAGCTCCGCAACAACTGAGCATCGACGAAGTTCATGAAACAAGTGTCAGCTGGCTGGATGTTTCTCGGGCCGGTCACGTCGCGGCTCAAGATGGTCGAATCGAACTCTTTGATCTTCGCGACACTCACTTGGAGCTGTTGTTCTCCACCACATCTCCGCGCGTGAGCCTGCATCCCCGACAATTGGGTTACACGAAAATTGAGTCTGTCGAAGCTCGAGCCCACTCGCGCTGGGGACTTTGGACCTACGACCTCAATGTTCGCCTGCAATCTCCCCTTGGATTGCGAATTCATCCCAGCACGGCGACTTGTCCGGAAGAAACTTTTGTGGAACTCGCCCGTCGAGCCGGTCTGCTCCGTTTGGGGGCTCGCAAGCGCACACAGTCTCGAGCCGCGGAATCTTTCGTTTCCACGCGCGAGTGGCAAGCTGGCGATCAACGCCGCCATCTCGACGTGCGAAAGTCAGCGCGCTATCAAAAACCGATGACCAAAGAGTTCGAAGCCCTTCATGAACATCATCTGGTGGTGGTGCTCGATTCGGGTCGGGGCCTCATGGGCATGTCGGGCACTTCGCGCGTCTGTGAACGCTACATTTCCGCGGCTTTGGCGGCGATTGAGTCGGCACTCCGCGCCGGCGATCGCGTCACTTTTGTGAGTCACGCTGGCCGAAGTCGATTCATGATTGGTCGAGAACGCTCACTTCGTGCGTTTGACTCGCTCTTTCGCGGCACCGAACACGTCAATCCCACCGAGGAAGAATGCGACTATCGCCGATTGGCCGCTGAGATCGAGCGCGTCGCTGGGGCTCGATCGATCGTCTTGGTCCTCACGGATGCGCATCGTCCCTCCGTTCAGGCCGTGTTGGCGCAAGCGCTACAGCGCCTGTCGCACCGACACCTTGTCGCGCTCGCGACACTTGAGCCGGACGAGTTAGATGCCGATCATCTTGCACTGTCGATTGAACAAATCGACGCCCAATCTTTAGGTGATCTGGTGTTCGCGTTGGAGCTTCATGAACAATTGGATTTGTTTCGCCGTCGTCTCCTCGCTCAAGGCGGCATCGTATTCACCGCGCCCGAGAAGTATTGGATTTCGTCGGTGCAGAAGCTCTATGCCACTTTGCGAGTTTCCGCGCGCGCTTAAGCACGCCACGGATCGACAGGTTCAGGTGCGAAGCGATGCTTTGAGATCGGGCATCTTGAAAGCACCGACAGCGTTGGATTTCGAGTCCGCGCGGTACAAACACCAAACCCAAAACAGAGCCGCAACCCCGAAGCCCAAGCTCGACTTCACTTCAACCGGAATGTGTTCGCGAGGTGAAACAAAGGCCTCGATCGCACCGGCGATCACCAACCACGGGATCGCGCCCATCGCGATGACAGCACCGTCGCGAGTCGCTAAGCGCAACTGCAAGGGCCTTTGGGCTCGGCCCGCAAAGATCGCGCGACCAAAGGGCACGCCGGCCATCGCGGCCACGGCGATGATCGACAGCTCCAAGGGCCCATGTGCGCCGACAAAGGCTAAGAGCTGTTGCTCAAAATCGTGACGAAGACAAAACCCCAGCACCACACCGAAGTAGAGACCGTTGAATCCGGCCAAGAGAAAACCGCCCACACCTAGCAAAGTCCCCCAGAAGAACATCTTGATGGCCAAGCCCATGTTGTGAAGTGTGATGTCGATGAAGGCCTTAAAGTTATTTTCATTGATGCGATGAAACCAAGCTTCTTGATCGATGATCTTCTCTACCAAATCTGGCCCGGCGATGAGCGATGCATACTCAGGCTGTAAACGGCCTAGTTCAAAGCCGACCAAGAAGAGTGCCCAAAACGAGCAAACCGTGAAGACCATGACCGAAATGTGTCGCGTCCAAGCTTGATCCCACAGTTGGCGAAAGCTGAGCTTGCCTTGTGGATCAACACGGCGTTTGGCGATGTGATGAAGCTTGAGTGTCGCGTCGGCGAGAAGCTCCTCGTGCCCGACATGATCCGCAGCCGCACGCGAGTTGCTGGTGCGCTGTCGATAATTCGCGGCCGCCAAAAGCTCAGTCGCACTCCAAAGCTCAAGGACAGCCGTCACGGATTGAGGCTGTCCTCGTGCGCCTTGGCCTGCATGTTCCAAGTCGGAGAGTTTGGCTCGCGTGAGTCGTGCTTCCCACATGAAGATCAGTTCTCCATATAGACGACTCTTGTGTCGAACAAGAGGTCATGCAAGGCGCGTTTGTCGCCGCGAACGCCGGCCATGATGAAGCCGATCCCCAAGGTGAGACCCGACAGAAGTTTTCCGATGGTTTCTCGCCAAGCACCAGACCAGAAGCTGACGTTGACGCTGGTTTCAGAATTGTAAACTCGAAGCTTCAACGCCATTTTGCCAGGTGTGGCGCCCTTACGGGACAAGAACCAACCCGCATAGACCATGGTGATCACCAGTTGAAACACCATATTGAAGACGCCCAGCGCGACGGTGACCCACAAGGCCTCCTCGCCAGCCGGCCGCAAGATGAACATGCCGGCAAAGTTCACAATGAGGGTCACGGGAAATACGACGACCGAAATGAACATGCCGTCGATCATGCTCGCGAGAAAGCGTCGCCAAAATCCTGCGGGTCGAAACACCCTGAGAGGTGCCGAATGAATGTTGAGCGCCAGATCATCTTGCGAAGTCGATCTGGAGGGCGACTCAGAACTCGATGATCGATGCGCTTCAAGCTGATGTGAGTCTCGAGAATTCGAATTGCCTTCCATTTTACCCTACCTGCTATTCAAAAAGAGGGGGCCTCGTGGAGGCCCCGCTGACTTCACTTATTCACGCGCACGACGCGTGTACCGGCAAGCAGATCATGCAGGGCACGTTTATCCTTACGCACACCGGCCATGATGAAGCCAATCAACAGCGTCAAGTACGATGCGATCTTGGCAAACTCTCGAACGACAGCCTTACCGAACGACAGATGCTGCGTGGTACCCTCTTTGTAAACCCGCATGCCAAAGGCCAGTTTACCCAGCGTCGCACCTTTGCGACTTGTGAAGTAACCCACATAGGCCACCGTCACGGCAATACCGATGACTTGCGAGAGGACATTCATCAACGTGTCCATAGTCGCATTGTCCTTGAAGACGGTCACGGACGCGAAGCCCATCGCAAAGCCCAAGGGAAAACTCACCAAGTTCACAATCACACCATCGACGATGGTGGCCAGCCAACGAATCCAAAAGCCGGCCGGCTCCATCTTCATCGTCGGCGAAGAGACCAAATTGAGGTCGGGGCGCTGCTGAGCTGCACCCGAGCCTTGTGGCTTCACGGCATTGGCCGCGTTCGGATCGTACTTAAATGCTTCGCTCAATCAATCCCCCTTCGCCGATAGTGTTCGGCAAAAAAACGCAAGAGCGTCATGTTATTCAACTGCAAGGCTTCGGCACGAGGATGACGGCGTCGAATTTCCGACGACCAGTTATCATCCTCAGATTGCAAGAGCTCGCCCTGATCGCGCAGATAACGGCGATCTGCCCACTCCAAGAATCTGTCTTGAAACTCGAGGTCGTCGAACTTCGGTTCGAGCGCGCGACGAATCGCCATGTAGTCTTCGCGATGAACGAATACGAAGGTCTGACTCTGAGCCGCGGCTCGGGAAAAAATCACCATCGTTCCCGCCATCATGTCGCCGACACGCTGACGCTTTTTGGTGAGCGCAAACGCGATCAAACCAGGAAGCAAAAACAACATGTCGAGGTAGGATCTGGCCATTTCTCGAATGATGGCCTGCCTTAGCGTCAGCGCTCCCCCGTCGATCGAGACCACACTTAGACCCATCAGTCGCTTCCCGATCGTCGAACCCTTTTTGTATTCTTGGGTGATGAAGTAAGCATGCGACAAAGCCATCACGCCCAAAATGACAACGACCAAGAGGACCAAGCCGACGATCGCCGCCGCACCTTGAGTCGTGTCGTCGGCACCTTGTAGTGCGGTACTGAAGGCGGCGATTCCGATGCCTCCCATCAAGATCAGTAAAACCACGACTCCGTACATCGCCACGCTGATGATCGAAAGATCGATGATCAAAGCCATGCATCGCCGCAAAAACGGCGCGGGCACACGCTGCACGCGAAGACCTGAGTAAACCTCAATTGAAGTCGAGTTCTGAATTCCCGATGCGAATCCGGCCTCCGCATTCGCCGCCGACGTTGAAGTTGACGTCGACGACACTGGGGGCGCGATGGATGAATTTTCTGCGGCGCTCAAGCAGGCCTCCCGAAATCGCAAACTGCCAACTCACATGAGTTCAAGGACGCGAGGACGCGTGGGATCACAAAGCTTGGAACTATTTCGGCAAAACCCAGACTTTAGTTGAGAGCTTTTCAGCGGCGACGGGCTGAAAGTTTGGCGCGGAGCTGTGCCTCAAAATGAGATCAAGTCGAAACATGGGAACGACAATTCCCCGTCAACTATTCATCCGAGAATCAGGCTTATGTTTCAGTGGCCACTACCCCGAAGATCTCAGCTGCGGCAGCTCTTCAAATGCGAAACGAGCTGAGCCGCCTCAGGCCAGCGCGCCAAGCAGCGCGGGCAATCCGTCTCGCGCCTAAAATCACTCGGCCAAAGCCACTTTTGCAAATCATCGAGTAGCAAACCGCGAGGCTCGGCCGACGGCTGCACGTCCACGAAGTCAATTTCGCGCTCGATCTTGTTCAACACTTCATTTCGCAACTTGAACAATGCAGGCCAGCTGCGCGGTTCTTCCCGACGCCAAACCTCAAGCCACGAAGTGGGCGACGACCATGTCGGCGCCATGCCTTGAGCTGACTCCAATTGCTGTAAGAACTCTTCCCAAAACTTGCGCACTTCGCGCTCGTCCGCCTTCGGCCAGGGAAATGACAACGACTTCACAGCGTACGTCCTTTGGTCATGATCAAAAAGTCATGCTCAAGTCATCAAAGCGGTGGAATCCCATCGGGCCGAGTCACACCCCGAACGTCCGGCACCAAGCGACCGTCGGGTAGCAGGATCTTATCTGATGAGTTGGGAATTTCTCTTCCCGTTCGCGGATCAATTAAGTTTCCATCTGTAAATCGCCCATAGCGACCAAAGACTCCGTGCCCAAGCACCGCCTCGCCGGGAGGTTGCACGAAGTCTGAGGTGCGTAGGCCTCGGCGACGAAGAATTTCGGAAACCAAGTCCGCGATCGCTTTAGCTTGAGCGTCGTTTCGCGGATAGATGGTGATGAACTTACCTGTTTGCGATCCGTTCTGTGCCGCGAATCGCGCCAAATCATCGACGACTTTGTGTTCGATCCCGCGCCGAACAAGTTCCGGCACCAAGGTGCGCGCGATCTCCAGCGCACTTTCAGGCGTTGCCCCGACGTGAAACTTCCAACCTTGCGCGGGCAACTGACTCAAGTTCCCACCATACCATTGGCGCCAGTAACCGTTGGAAGCGTAGGCCATGCGCGGATCGGGTTGCGACACGCGCATCAGCGGCGCCAACCGATCGATCTCATCGCGATAAACACGCAAAGCCTCATCGCGAGTCGGCAAGCGCAAAGGTGGAGGAGGCGCATTTGCGCGAGGCGGAACCGAGGCGGGCTGTCGACCGCTGGGTGCGGCCACTTCGCCCGAGCCCACGGGGCGACCTGCGGAGGGCGGAACCCCAGCCTGCGGTGCTTGGCGGACCGGAGGCGCCACTCCCGGCTGCAAGCGCACCAGCTCCCGCTGTGGATCCGCGCCGGGAAGATCTTGAAACACCGTGCGTGATGATGAACTGAATCGAGCGCTCAGCATTTCTTCGGCGGTGAGCGCTCGCTCGCTCAAGTGGCCCGTCTGAGGATCGCGAATTCTCACTCGCACGGCCACATCACTTTGGCCAATCACGACGGCAGGAACGCGCATGCCGTTGCCACCCAACTCCATGCTGATGTAGCGATTGTCGCCTTCCATGAGACGCGAGTCGCGAAGCGCATCGCGAAAGCGATTCACGTTCTGATCGGCAACTCGCTCATGCACGACGCGGGCATTGACGCTCACGCGCGCCGTGCCGGCTTCACTGGGCGTCAGCACTCGACGAACCGCCTGACCATTCTCAAAGCTTTCGACAACGCGGCCACCATCGGCTCGCACTTCCACCACTCGCGCCGGAACTCGCGCTCCAGAAGGACTCACGTAAGAGACGAATTGCTCAGGTCCGCTCGGTGGCGGTTGTGCGGCCGCAGCGGTTGGAGGTCGCGGTGCGACGGGAGGTGCTGCGGGAGGCGGCTCTGCCGGAGGCGCACGCACAGGAGCGGGCTCACCCGGCCTTGCGACCGCCGCTGGCGGAGGTCCATCGCCCAACGCTCGCCTTGCCGTCGAACTCATGCGCGCGGAGAGAAGCTCCGCGGCCGACAACACGCGCTCACTTCCATCTTCGAAGCGCACAACAACTTGGCCTTGATCTTGGCGCACGACGCGCGCTCCGAGCCTTGCCCCTCGCCCTTCAAACTGAAATGAAATGAAGGCCGCATCACCGGTGATCTCGGTGCGCGTGAAGGCTTCGCGAAAGCGATCCACTTCAGGTTGCCCAGTGCGCTCCATCATCATGCGCGCCGTCGCGCTGTCGCGCATGCTCGCGGCTAAGTTCGGAGGAACCGTATCCCGCAAAACTCGTCCATCGACGACGCGCTCAACGATTTGTCCGCCCCATTGATCTTGCCCAACAATGCGTCCAGCGACTCTCTGCCCCTCGGAATTCACATACGACACAAAATCAGTTTGTACGCCCGGTGGTCGTCCTCCCGCCACACCGACGGTGCCGCTTTCAATCAAGCGACGTCGATCATCGACATTAAATCCAGCGCGCCGAAGTATGTCGGTCTTTTCATCGAGCTGTGCGCGCGTGTAGTTACCGATGCGTGCCGGAGATCCGTCGCGCCCAGGTTGTCCCACACCCACGTTGTGCGCGCGCACGATGGCATCTTGCTGTGATGGCGTCAGCTCACGACCGCCCAAGATCTCGCGAGCGCGATCCACGCGCGGACGATCCGCCGCTGCGATTCGCGCCGTGGGAGCTGCCGTCGCCGGACCTGCCGGTGGCACGACTTCACTGCCGGGTTGATCCGCTCGCGTCGTGGGAGGCGGGCGCGGCTGATCCGCTGCCGCCGTTGTCGCAGGCTGACGCCCGCCGGGCAGTGCACGCGCGGCCAATCGCTGACCAGCCTCCGAAGACAATCCAACACCCAAAGCCGTTAAGCCAACTGCCAAGGCGCAGTTTTCTTGCGATAGAGATTCGGCTTTGTACGAGTCACAGCGATTGGCCGTGACTGGTCCTGTCGCCGTCACACGCGTGCTGCGCTGATTTTGAAAACAAGCTGTGTCGATTTGCTGCAAACCCGCCACAGTGTCGAGGCCAATGGCCGCCGAACTCAAAACTCGCGCCGTCCGCACCGTCAATACACCGCGAGCGGCCGCCAAACGTGCCGGTGTCGAAATCGAAACCGCCGCCGCGCCTCCGCGCACCAGTGCGCCGATTCCCAACGAGCCCACGGTTGCGGCGATCGATCCCACAAGCAAAGCCTGATCGCGCGCTTCCGCACCACGACCATAAGATGCGTCCACCTGGCAAGCCACCGCCTGTGTGGTGTCGCGAAGCGATGGATTGCGCGCAAAAAACGCCTCCATCAAATCCCGATCTTGCGCCAAAGACTCGCGAGTCGCGCGATCCAAACCGCTGCCGCCACTGCGCACGCCTTCTTGCAAGACACGTTGATCGCGATCCATCGCCGTCTGCGCGCGCCCTAAAGCCGCGCGAAGCTCACTGCGAAAGCGCGCGCTATCAATCGGCTGTAAGCGAGGCGGACCTTCACGACTCATGCCGCCGATGGTGAAAGCGTCGCGCCCCACCGCCTGCATCTGCTGATTCACGAAGCGCGAAATCTCCTGATGCGAACCCAAAGGAATCGAGTTTTCCACCGCCGCGATGGCCGCCAAATGCCGACGCATCTGCGTACGAAGCCTCTCCATCTCGGCTTCGTCACCTTCGCGATGCCCGCGAACCCCCATGCGCCGCCGCTGCCCGATTTGCGAAAGCTGCTGATCCAAGCGAAGCGCGGCCGCCATGTTCTCCGTCAAGATCTGCACTTTGTCTTGGAGATCACTCGCAAACTGGTCGAAGCGTGCACCACCAGAAAGTTCACGCGCAAAGTCCACAGCGCACTGATCCTGCAAGCGACGCTCTTCCGCCAGAGCGGCCAAGAACACATCTTGATTCATGTGTCGCGCATCTTGTTGAAGTGCACGCACCGGATCGACGCGCGGATCACAGTCCTCAGTGCGCGGCGCTCCTGCGGCTGGCGAAGCTCCGGGCTGAGGCGCTTGGCCTCGAGCCGCTGAAGGAGCGCACTGAGAGTTGAAGACACGATGTGATCCGCGTGCGAGGGCTTCCCACACACCGGCTTGGGCTGGTGGCGCCGCTAAAAGCGTTGATAACAGTAAGAGTAAGCTTGAGCGCGCACGCGCACAGCAGGCTGACCACAAAGGCTCAAGCCACAGCCACCGAGACGGCCACCGACACAGCCAATGAGATTGAATGGGAAGTCGCCAACGTCCTCGATCCACGAAGAACGTATCGGAATGATCGACTTCGGCCTAAAGTCGCGGACACTTTCAGCGTCTCAAATTGAGACGCGCGACTCAGCGACTTGATTATTCGTTTTGAGATGGAATTGGCTCTTGGAAATCCTCGGTGAACAAGGACAGCTCAATAGCTACGCCAGCCGGCCGGCGCTTCACGACGATGGCCCTCAAAGAGAAAACCGCCATGCGGTTTCAGCAGTTCTTCAGCGAGCGCCACCACACCGCGCGCCTCGCCACGGGCAAAGAGGGCATCGAAGGCTTCTTCAAAGCGACGGGCTAAGGCTCCATCGGCAAGCCTCAGTCGTCGCGGCAATGATTTTCCGTGACTCACCCACTTGAGATTCATGCGCAGATGAAAGCGCGCCAGTTCTCCGTAGGCCAAAGCCGCCGCGGCCATCAATTCATGCCGCGAGCGAGGCTCACGAATGTCGTCGATCAACGCCGACAAACGATAGCGCCACTCATCGCACTCTTCTTCGCTCAATGCAGGCGGGCCATCAGCTAAGACTTCGGTGGCCATGATCTTGGCTTGGGCGGAACGCGAAGTGCCTTGTGGAACTTCGAAGCCTTCTTTCACCATTTCGGCCAGGCTGGCCGAGGCCTCGGGCCGCTCCACCTTGTAGAGAAAGTAACGCAAAGTTTCGAGATCATGCACCGAGGCCTCGACCGGCCACCCCTTGTGCGTGAAGGATTCGCGATACGCGTGCGACACCTCGGGATACAGCACGATCAAATCCAGATCCGAGTACGCCGAGGCCTCGCCCCGACCCACGGAACCCGCGACAAAGACGCAGTCGGCACCCTGATAACGGGTCTCGAGCAAGTCTTTGGCAACATAGAGTGGAGAATGGATCGGCGCTGCTCGAGGGACGGGCGGAGGCTGATTCATGGCGGGTGAGAGCTCCTCAATCGCGGAGAGACAAAAAAACAAAATGTCGCCGTGTCCTACCTGAGTGTGGAAAGTCTTTCAAGTTGCCTGCGACTAACGCATCGGATAAACCCTGTTCCTTCTGAAAACTCAACGATGGAGGGTCACCCACGTGGGTCACATTCGCGCATTTATTGATCACAATTATCGCCACTTCAACGCCGCCGCATTGAAAGACGCCGCTCAAGGTTATGAGCGCCACATCGATCAGGGTGGAAAGATGATGGTGACCCTCGCCGGTGCGATGTCGACGGCCGAACTCGGCTTGTCGTTGGCGGAAATGATCCGCCAAAACAAAGTGCATGCGATCACCTGCACCGGTGCGAACCTCGAAGAAGACGTCTTCAATTTGGTGGCGCACAATCATTACGAGCGCATCCCGAACTACCGCGATCTCACGCCCCAAGACGAGGAGAAGTTGCTCGAGCGTCACCTCAATCGCGTGACCGACACTTGCATTCCGGAAGAAGAAGCCATCCGCCGTATCGAGCACGCCGTGCTGTCGCACTGGCAAAAGGCCGATCAATCGGGCGAGCGCTATTTCCCGCATCAGTTCATGTACAAGATCCTGCTCAGCGGAGAGCTCAAAAAACACTATCAAATTGATCCCAAAGATTCTTGGCTCATGGCCGCTGCGGAAAAAAATCTGCCGATGTTTGTTCCCGGCTGGGAAGACGCCACGCTCGGCAACATCTTTGCCGCGCACTGCATGGAAGGCGACATCAAGAACGTGCACACCGTCCGAAGCGGAATCGAGTACATGATGGAATTGGCCGGTTGGTACACAGCCACGGCGCCCAAGACCTCCGTCGGCTTCTTCCAAATCGGCGGCGGCATCGCCGGCGACTTCCCGATCTGTGTCGTGCCGATGTTGCATCAAGATTTGCGACGCACCGAAGTTCCGCTCTGGGGGTACTTCTGCCAAATTTCGGATTCGACAACCTCCTATGGTTCTTACTCGGGCGCCGTGCCGAATGAGAAAATCACTTGGGGTAAGCTCGGTGCGGAGACTCCCAAATATGTGATCGAGTCCGACGCCACCATCGTCGCGCCGCTCATCTTCTCTTACGTGCTGAAAAAGTGAGGCGGTCTTGATTCGCTGGAATCAGACCCGGCCAACCCGACTTTCAGGCCTCATTGGCCTGAGTCTCGTCGCATGCGCTTTAGGCTCCGCACTCAAAGCGCAGAGCGCGAGCCTCGAGTTGGGCGTCGGTGTGTCGAGTGTGCATGAAGGTCGGAATGTTCCCGCTCTTCGCGCCACCTATGTGGACGATTGGAGTTATTCACTTCACAGCTCCGGAGCGCGCACCAGCGTGTATGCGCAAAACGCGTGGGCACTGAGTGCCCATCGTCGATTGCTGCAAGGTGAAATCGGCTGGTTCAAATTCGATCTTGGTGTGGGAGCCGGAGCCGCTCTCATCGATCGCCGCTACCGCAGGTCCACGACTTCGGCCATTGAAACCCAAACCGAAGGCGTGGTGGGTCCAAGCGCAAGCTTGCGCTGGTCGGTAGGCCCCGTTGTGTTGGGCTTCGACGCCCTCTTTGGCTTGCAGCCGAGCCTTCAGCACCTCGCTCTCAATTATCAAGATGTCACGCATGTGACCTTGGGGGTGAGATGGTGAGCTTAACTCCACTTCCCATGAAGCTCTTGAAAACGCTTTTCGCCGCAGGCCTCTTGGCCTTGAGTTTGGGTCTTGTGCGAGCTCCACAGGCCGAGGCCCAACTCAAAGAAGACTTGTTCTACGTCTTCTGGGGTACTGGAACCAATTTTTCTCCGCTGGCGAATCTTCGCTTGGGCTTTGAACCCATCGAGATCGGCATCATCAATGCGCAGGGTTTTGGCGTGATGTGGGTCGCGCGTCCGCAAAAGAATTTTCTAGTTGAACTCGGGCCGATTCTCACGCCCTACGGAACGGGCATCGCAACCGGCGCCGGCATGGAGTGGGAACTTTGGTCCTGGCTCTACTTGCGCACGCAGTTTGGTTTGGCCATCGATTCAGGCTGGAGAACGCCCAGCTCAATCAGTGTCGGTGTGGAGTTTGTGCTATGAACTTGTGGCAAAAGAGTTTCGCAGCTCTGTTGGTCGGCACCTGCCTTGTGGGATTTCGCGCATTTCCATTTAAGTGGAATGTCTCGGCGAGTGACCCCACAATCTGGGTTCGACTTTGCTCGGGAAGCCCGAATATCGAAAAGCATGACTACCCTTCTGGCGACCCGCTCGCCGGACAGACTCCGAGCTTTCAACAAGTGGTGCAGTCGGTGATTGACGACATCAACAACGTACCGACCTCATACGTGCGACTCGCACTCTATCCGGCTGACCCCAATAACCCCGGCGCCGCTTTGCCGGGTGATTCCACCTTCACGTTGAATCGAGCCAGCGAGCGCACCATCGACATTTGCTTTGATGGAACCTCACCGACAGCAGGTCTCTCGGCGGGACACGCCTCAGCGCGACGACAAAATGGCCGCTACATTGGTTGCGAAATTAAGGCTCGAGGCGAAACCGCAAAGAATGGCAAGTTTTTGGTGGGACTGCTCACGCATGAACTGGGTCATTGCTTGGGGCTTGGTCACAACTTTGAAAGCACAAAATCGGTGATGTCGTACTTCGCATCCGAAGACATCATTCGCTTCCAAAACGATGATCGCGCCGGTCTCACCTATCACTACCCCGAAGATGCGGCGATGGCGGCCGAACAAAGCACTTTGGGGCTGGGTGGCTGTGATCCCAAGTGATGCGAGCCCAAGGGCTTAGGCTGGTTGCGCATTGGTCCGACGACCTCGACCGCAAACTCAGAATTGCGAAAAAATAACGAGCGCAGCGTGAAAAGCTTGCCGTCTTAACCGACGGAATTTGGCGACAGCTCCGACGACACATCGAGATCTTGCGCGGTCGCAACTCCGCCAACGCTCGTAGATTGATGCCCGCCGACAGAGGCCGAGGCATAATGCGGAAATTGCCCACAAGTTGCCAACCTCCAAGTTCTGGCACAGAACCCGCTAGTTCAAGCCACCGACACTTAAATAGACTTTTGAATTGATGACCGAACCCTGTTCCGCACGTTGAATGTTGAGGTCCCGCCGGAAAGCTCGACATGTCGATGAACGCAAATCGCACTTGGCCGATCAGAGTCACCTATGGAGCCAACAAGTGCCCACAGGACGAAGCTTTCGCTTCGGACTCCAAACCTTGGACCTCGCTCACCCGCGTGACTTTGTCATTGTCGCTGGGTCTGATCATCGCTTCTGCTCACGCGCAAGCTGAACCCTCAGCTTCCTCCACAAACGGTCGCGACTTATTGCAGACGATGCGCTTGGCTTCGGAAACTTACCCCAGTGTCTTGGCGGAGCGCCGAAGCGCCGAAGCTGAAAGCGTGCGCCGACGGGCTTCGCAACTCGACGCCTTGAGCGTCACGGGCAGCGCCGGGCTCACGCACACCACACCGCGTGGAGGCGAGTCGCCCCACACTCTACGAAGCGCGAGTGTCGGCATTCAGCTCACCTTGTCCTTGGCCACATGGCTGCAAGTGGATCAGCACCAGATCAGTGATGCTGTCGCGCGCTCCGCACTTCGAGCCTTGCAGATCACCTTGGCCGCCGAGGCCGCCCGCGCACACTTCGACTACGCCAACGCTCGAGCTCGCTTGTCCATAGCTCAACGCGTGCATGCCGAGCTCAACGGACTTAAGCGCCGAATTGAGTCGCAAGGCTTAAGCCTCACACCATCGACTCTCGCGCAACTCGATGCGGCCATCTCAGCCGCCGAGCGCGGACAGCTGAGCGAAACCAACGCCATCGAATTGACTCTCGTCGAGCTTGAACGCCTGACGGGTCGTCGCCCTCCATCACCGCAGATGCATGCACATGGTTATGTGCAAAAGTCTCTGCAAGGCGATTGGCCGGTCGCCCAGCCCGGCGAACTCGCCGCATTGTTCCCGCTCCCGGCCACGCCGGAGTTGGCTTACGCTCGCGCTCAACAAAGTCCCGCGCTGGTGCAGACGCGCCTGCAAGAGAATCTCACGCGTGTGAACTGGCACCTCGAGTTCTGGAGTCAAAACGGACCAACGCTCACGCTTTCACTTTCTCGCGATGCCAACATCCTTGAGCGCCGAGGCTTTGAAGGCGCGATGGAGCGCGAGCATTCGGGCGGCTTGAGCACTTCAGCCGTGCTGAGCTTTCGCCTTGGGGCCGGAGCGCCTTTACACTTGCGAACTTTGGGTTTGTTGCAAGAGGCCTCACGTTACTCACGCCTCGCGAAGGAGCGCGAGATCCGCGCGCAGATCACGCAGACTTACTTGCAACTTCGCGGACTTTCCGCGCAGCTACAAAGCGCGAGCGACTCATTTCGTCAAGTGCGCACGGCCCTGCAAAATGCCAGCGTGCAAGACTCCGATGACGTCGACACCTACATGAGTCTGCTCAGCTCAGTCGAAGGCCTGGCGCACTCCATGGTGCAACTCACGGCTCAAGAAACTTTGCTCCGCATTCAAGCGCAGTCGCTCATGGGGAATTTGCTGGAGTCCGTGCAAAGAGCCCCACCCTCGCGCGCGCGAGGTCGACCATGAAAGCACAAGTCCTTAGGCTTTTCTTCATGCTCTCGGCCTTGGGCCCAGTCGCATCCAGCCATGCCGCGACAACCTGTCCACCGCCACGCGAAAGTCTCATCGCCTCAGCGCGCTCGCTTCGCGCCCAAGCGCAAAGCATCTGCGATCGCGCCGAAGCTGAACACCTGCTCGCGCTGCAATCCCAAGATCCCGCTCAAGCCGTGCGCGCGCTTCAGACTTGGCGACAAAGCGGCGACACCTATCGCGCCGCCGTGGAAGGCCTCAAGCTGCTTCGCGAGCTTCGCCAATCGCGCTCCGAATCCGACTTGCGCGCACTTCGCTGGGCGCTGTTACATTTATCCGCCCAAACTGCACAGACTGTGGACCTTGAGCGCGAGGCCACCTGGCTCGAGTGGGCGACGGGCATTTCTCGCGATAGCTCCGGCGATGCGCGAGCCTTCAGTCTCGCCCACGCTTTGGAAGACGCCGATTGGTCGGATCGCGAACGACGCGAACTTCGCCAGCAGCTCATCGGCTTGCAGGTTCGCGTGATCCAAAGAGAGCTGAGCATTGCGGCTCAACACTCTGCACGCGGCCGATGGATTGCGGCACTCACTCGCCTGGAAGGCGTGTATCGCTGGCCGGGATTTGAGCAGAATCCGCACATCGAGTTGATTTTGCGTGAAGCCCTGCGAATGCAAGTGCAGTTGATCAGCGACGCCACTTTGGAAAGTCGCGAAGAGCGCGCCAAGCTGGCTCGCTCTTCAGCCGCCGACACACCGTCAAGCGCCGAGATCCGCCGACAACTTCGCGATCGAGCTTGCGCATTAGTGCGTCACTGGCGAAACACACGTTCGCCGAATTTCATGCGAGAAGATCCGACGATAGAAAACCTATGCGTTCGGCGCTGATAGCTTTTGCGCGAGCACAGAGCAAATGCCCGCCAGCCACGGTCCCAGCCGAGCCGATTCGGGCGCGGCGGTGAGCCCCAGAATCGGCAGCACATAGCCGACACCCAAGACCTGATCTTGAAAAGACGCGACACCATCATTGGGGCCGATCCATCTGGAGAAAGCCTGAAACTCACTCCACATCGCTTGCGGCACATCCGAAGGCAAAGCCAAGCCGACAACCGAGACGCACAAAATGGATCGTCCGTTTGAGTCCCGAAAGGGTGCAGCCAATGGTCGCATCACGCGCGGATGCGCGCTGGACAGCGATCGCATCAATTGCGGCGGTCGGCCTTTCATCGACAAAGCCATTTCCGCTTGCGTGAGTCGCCACCAACTGCGCGATCGCCACGCGGCCATCGACAGGCCACGCGCTCCTCCGCCGACACTCACCCAAGCTCCGATTCCTGCCAGAGCTTCGGGTGCCGTCGCCGCCAAATGCTCCAGCGCCCAGCGAACTTCCAGCGAGCCCTGACCTTGCGACAACAAGATCAGCGGCGCATGTGTTTGACGTTTCAATTCACGAACGATGCTCTCGGCATTGCTTTGCACGCCGGCGGTGGCACTGGTGCGAATGAAGTCTGTCGTGCATCCCGACTTTCTCACCCAACTTCGCCACGGCTCGACATGCTGACCCCACTTGCGCCCCGGCCAAAACGGATCCGTGGATTCCACAATGAGAACTTCAGGTCGACGATCCGGAGAAAGCTGCGGCGCACGCCCCTGCACGGCTTCGCGGCCGGCGGCCTCGACCACTTCGCGAAATGCCGCATGCGGATTGAGCCGCCGACAGATTTGCTCCAGGGCGACGGCTGTCAACACCGGACCAAAGTGTGCGTTGAGATCCGCAATTTCATCGGCGCGAGGCAAGCGATCCGGAAAACCTTCGACGATCGGCGCGACTTTGCGAACCAAGCCGATCTCAGTGAGCTCAGCTTCACTTTCAATTCGCGGTAGCTCCACGCTGGGGGCCACCGCAGCTGTAGCTGTAGCCGCAGCCTTGGCCACGGCGATCGAGTCATTCGATGTCGAAGTTGTTTCCTCGATCAAGTGCATGTCCTTAGATAACGGATTTACAAACAACGTATTTACTGACCGGAAGGGGCGTTGCCTTGTGGCGCGCCCAACTTCTTGGCTTCGTCTTCTTTGATCTTCAATTCAGCGCGCTTTTGCGAAAGATCGTTCTTGCAGATGTCGACTTTTTCTTCGTACTCGTCCTGACGCTTCTGCAACACCACTTTATATTTTTTAAATCGCTCAATGCGATCCTTCAAAAACTCTTCGCTCACGCCGACCAGCTCTTGCTTCTCGTCCAAGCCGATTTTGAATTCCTCTTCTTTGTCCGTCACGCGATCAATCGGCTCTGTGAACGTGAGCTTGCCGTTACCGCCCAAGGCCTTCGACGACAAATCCGCTCGGCAATCTTTGAGCACGCCATAAAGTCCCTTCGACCCGTATTTGCGGCTTCCGTAGACTCGATCTTCAAGTTCAAAGACTTCATTCTGCAGACGGCGCAGCTCTTCGTTCATCAGAACTTTACGCTGCACCACCATGTTGCCGTCCTTTACACCCAACTGCGTGTCGCCGGACAACTGCCCCTTGTTTTCAATCTTGGTTTCGATCTCTTCGGCTTTGTGAGGATTTGATGAGCAACCGGTGAGGCTGACCAAAAGCCCCAGCGCCAACATCAAAATGGCGAAGACAAGGTACTCATTTAAAAACCGACTCTGAGATTGGTCCGATGTGGCCGCTTTGACTGTGCGTGATTGCGACTGTCCCATGATGTGCATGCTCCTTTTGTGGACTCGAATGCCGAGCCCAACTCCAAGCCTAGGGGTCCGCATCGGCCCCGCCAACGTCTGACGGAGCGCGGAATTCCCTGACATTTCAAGTATTTAGACAAACCCACCGCAAGTCCACATTTGCCAACTTCACTTGAGATTCCAAGAGCTTAACTCGCTTATCGATCTGCGCTCAGAAGCCGTCCGAATTGGTCCGACCACGCCCCTGAACTGGCCCGACCAGAGTGCTTGCAAAAGGCCCCATTTCGGCGCCAAGGCTCTGACAATATTGGAGTTTTTATTTCACTTCGCGATCGCGCTGGACCTCTTAACGCTTCTCGCCAATAATCCGAAATCCGCTCTCTTTTTGGAACAAAAACTATGCGTCATGCCGAACACATCCTGGTGAAAAAATACGGCGGCACTTCAGTGGGCTCGATTGAGCGCATCGAAAATCTCGCCGATCGACTTCTCAAAGACGTGGCCCGAGGCCAACGGCCCATCGTTGTCGCCAGTGCTATGAGTGGTGAAACCAATCGGCTGATCGGACTCGCCGAACAAATCGATCCGGATTATCGCGGCGGCGCCTATGACATGCTGGTCGCCAGCGGCGAACAAGTTTCGATTTCGCTCTTGTCCATCGCGCTCGCCAAGCGCGGACTGCGTGCGCAGCCGCTGCTCGCCTACCAAGCTGGTATTCGCACGGACTCCACTTTCGCTAAAGCGCGAATTCAATCCATCGACTCCAGCGTGCTGCTCGGCTTGGTTCAAAAGGGCATCATCCCCGTGGTGGCCGGCTTTCAAGGCGTGGATCCGGAAGACAACATCACCACTCTCGGGCGCGGCGGTAGCGACACCACAGCTGTGGCCTTAGCGGCCGCGATCGGTGCGCGCGAGTGCGAAATCTACACCGATGTTCCCGCCGTCTTCACCGCTGATCCGCGTCTGGTACCACGCGCGGCTGAAATGAAAACTGTGTCCGCCGAAGAAATGATGGAAATGGCCGCTCTCGGTTCGAAGGTCTTGCACATTCGATGCGTGGAGATCGGTGCGAAATACAATGTGAAGATTCACCTTCGTTCAACCTTTGAAGATCGCGAAGGAACTTGGATTCTCCCGGAGGCCGATATGAACACGCAACTCGAACAACCCGTCGTCAGCGCCGTCACTCATGATGCCAACACGGCGGTGTTCAAACTCTTCCCCGTCCCGGGTGGGCCGCAGTTTTTGGCCTCGCTCTTTGAGCGTCTCGCCGCAAAAGGTGTTGTGGTCGACATCATCACTCAGAGCGAGACGAACGAAGGCCAGCGACTTGCGTTCAGCGTGACCAAAGAGGACATTCCGCTCTCGCGCCAAGTCCTCAAAGACTTCGTCGAAGCGAAAACCGAAGTGAGCCTCATTGAAAACATGGCGAAGATTTCAGTTGTCGGCGTGGGCATGCGCAATCACCCCGGTGTGGCCGCGCGCTTCTTCAGCGTCCTCGCTCGCCACAGTGTTCCGGTGCACTTAGTGACGACATCGGAAATCAAGATCAGCGCGGTGATTGATCAAGCGAATTTGAGTGCGGCGGCCAACGCCTTGCACACTGAGTTTGGTTTGGATCGCGCATGAATTCCGCCTATAGCGTCGGGCCTCACGAAGTGAGACTCAATTCATCGAGCGGCACGACCTACAGCGTGGCGGAACTCACCGCCGCTTGCCCGACGCCGTTTTGGCTCATGAACCTCGATCATGTGCGCGCTCGTGCGCGAAGACTCAAGTCCGCTCTCAAGGGCCTGCCCGTGCAGATTCACTATGCCGTGAAAGCCAATGATCATGCGCGCGTGCTCTCTGCTCTCAAAGACGAAGGCATCGGCGCCGATGTCGTCAGTGCAGGCGAAGCCAAACTCGCCCTGGCCGCGGGAATGAGCGCCGCGAACATCATCTTTTCCGGCGTCGCGAAGACACGACAAGAGTTGAGCTTTGCCTTTGCCTCGGGTCTGAAACAGATCAATGTCGAAAGCCTCGAGGAGTTGGAGCGCATTGAAGCCATGGCGCTGGAGCAGAAATCCTCTCTGCGCGCCCCGATTGCTCTGGGGCTACGACTCAATCCCAACGTTTGCCCCGAAACTCATCCGTACATCACCACGGGGTTTCGCGAAAATAAGTTTGGCATGGACGAGTCCGCAATTCGCGAAGCCGTCGCGCGACTGAGCCGCACGCCAGCGCCCTTGCAGCTTCGCGGACTTTCCGTGCACATCGGTTCGCAGCTTCTTGATCTCGAGGCTGTCGATGAAGCGCTGGCACTGGCGTTGCGACTCCAACAAGAGCTTCGCCTGCAAAGCAAAAGTCATTCGCACATGTTGTGGGATCGCTTTGATGCTGGCGGCGGTCTGGGCATTCGCTACGAAACCGAAGACGAGGCTCAAGAAGTCGCGCTGGTTGACGACTTCGCCGCTTGCCTCACTCGCCACACGCAAGCTTTGCTTCAAGAGGGCAGCTTGCGTGAGATCATGTTGGAGCCCGGCCGCTGGCTGGTGGCGCGCGCTGGCCTTCTCATCACCGAAGTTCAGTACGTGAAGCGAACGCCGCTGAAGGACTTCATCATCGTCGATGCGGGCATGAATCTGCTACTGCGCCCAACTCTCTACGAAGCTCATCATCGCATTTCACCGCTGCTCACCGACTCCCAGCAGGTCCGCCAAAGTTTCGATGTGGTGGGTCCCATCTGCGAAAGCTCCGATTTCTTTGCTCGGGATCGCGAATTGCCGACTCCGCAAGCCGGCCACCGCTTGGCCGTGTTGGATAGCGGCGCCTATGGGCGAACAATGTCGAGTGATTACAATCGCCGAGGCCCGGCTGGAGAATTTTTCTTCGCCGAAGGTCAAATCACCGGCTGATTCGCCGCCTGAACCAAGTCGAATTTTCTCCGAACACAATCCCAACTGGCCAATTCGCTCAGAATCCTCGAATCCTCTCCCCGTCACGCCAAGGCCATGTCCAGGCCCAACAAACCGGGGGGGGGGGTTCTATGTTTCGTTCGTTTTCGATCATGATGCTTTCGCTTTTGCTCTTTGTCGGCTCGCAGGCCGAAGCCGCACTTCGCGCCAGCCTCACCCCACAAGGACCCGACATCGAAGCCGCCGAGATCTATGCGATCTCGGGGCGCAGCTCGCGCACTTCGCCTGCGGCAATTTTCGATGAAGTCGGCAAGCGCATTCGTCAGGACTATTATCGCCGCTCTTATGAGGTCGATGGCTACTCGCCTGTGGCCTCGACGCCCGAAGCCGCCGTTCAAGAACTTCTCGCTTCAAAAGGCGAGTGGGGCGGCCTGAGCGCCGACAGCGAGGCCGAGCTGCGCGCTTGGATCCGCGATCATCGCGTGCAAGAAGCTCAGATCGTCGGTCTTTCAACGAACTACATGAGCGGCACGGGCCTCGAAGACCTCTACTACTTCTTGAGCGAAACTGAAGATCTGGTGCTGGTGATTCGCGCCTTCTGGTATGCCGAGTAACGAAGACTCCTGCGGAGCGCTGCGCCGCCCCGCGCAAGCAACTTGGTGCGGAGCAAAGTGCGTTTTGCTCCGCACTCGTTTGAACTGCTCAAGATCTTGGCCCAACCTTCGCTGAGCCCAACCTTCGCTGAGCCCAACCTTCGCTGAAAGGATTGCCCATGCCGACTGCGGATATGTCGAAAGCGGAAGTGCCGAACACACCGTCGAACACACAGCCGAACCAACCGATGACCGCGAACTCGACATCCATTCCCCTTCTGCAGGCGCTGAAGGCGGCGACAGGACTTTATCGCGGCGAAGGTTTGAATCACGAGGGCGAAAGCTTTCAAGCGCGCTTTCTTCTCGAAGCACAGTTGGATGACAGCCTGATTGAATTGCGATTTCGCGCGGAAGACACGGAGCAAGCCTTCCATGAAGAGCGCACTTGGATCAGCGAGGACTTGGCTCAGCCGGGCCTTTGTCTTTGGACGGTGTCGACCAACACGCCTGGTGTGTTGCGCCTGCCATTGGTTGAACTAACGCAAGACGGATCCTACTCGACGCGTGCCGTGTTTCGCCTCGGCGATCCCGAGGACATGAGTCGCTTCCGCGAGGAAATCACGCTGGCCCTACGTCATGATGGCGGCATCGAATACGTCTACGCATGGGCTGTGCCGCATGAAAAGTTCGCGGTGCGATCGCGCTGCTTGCTTCGCCCAACAACTCCTCAATGAGTCGTGAGAATTCATTGCGCAGTCGGCGGCTCGTGTTAGTCTTGGGCTTCACCTTGAAATGAACGAATTTGCGTTTTGATCGGGAGGACTTCGATGTCAACGGCCGCTTTCTGGACCAAAAACTATCCCAAGGGCGTTCCTGTCACCATTGATGATCAGGTCAACAAGTACAAATCCGCGCTCGACGTTTTCGAAGAGGCCGTCGGCCGTTTCCCCACTCGCCCCGCCTTCACCTGCATGGGGCGCACGCTGACCTTCAGCGAGCTCAATCGCAAGGCCGAGACCTTCGCGGCATTTCTGCAAAACGAACTGAAGATGAAAAAGGGCGAACGCATCGCCATTCAAATGCCGAATGTGCTGCAATACCCGGTCGCGCTGTTCGGCGCACTGAAAGCTGGCCTTGTCGTCGTCAACACCAACCCGCTCTACACCGAGCGCGAGATGAAGCACCAATTCAACGACGCAGGCTGCACTGCGATTGTGATCGTCGCGAATTTCGCGCACAACCTACAAAAGATTTTGCATGAGACCAGCGTGCGCCATGTGATCGTCACTGAGCTAGGCGACATGTTGGGCTTTCCGAAATCGCTGATCGTCAACAGCGTGGTCCGTTACGTCAAAAAAATGGTGCCGGACTTTTCCCTGCCCGAGGCCATTCCGTTTCAGCAAGTGCTCAAACGCGGAGCTGAGCTGACTTGGACACGCGTGCCGATGGAGCTCGATGAGATCGCTTTTCTTCAGTACACCGGCGGCACCACCGGTGTTTCCAAGGGTGCGATGCTCACGCATCGAAATATTGTCTCCAACATGGAACAAATCCGCGCGTGGATGCTTCCCAAACTCAAAGAGGGCGAAGAAGTCGCGATTTGCGCCCTGCCGCTCTATCACATCTTCGCATTCACGGTGAACGCGCTGGCGCTGGTGAAGTACGGAGCTGAGAATATCCTCATCACCAACCCGCGCGACATTCCGGGCTTTGTGAAAGAGCTGGGAAAACACAAGTGGACCGTCGGCACCGGCGTGAACACGCTCTACAATGCTTTGCTCAATAATCCTGAGTTCCAAAAACTCGATTTCTCGAACGTGAAAATTTCTGTTGCCGGCGGCATGGCCTTGCAGGCCGCTGTGGCCAAGCGCTGGAAAGAGGTCACGGGCACCACCATCGTCGAAGGCTATGGCCTCACTGAAACTTCACCTGTGGCCAGCTGTAATCCCATCGATGGCACGGATCGCGCCGGCATGATCGGCCTGCCGCTGCCTTCGACCTTCATCAAAATCATCGATGACAACGGCCAAGACGTGCCGCTGGGTGAACGCGGTGAAATCGCCATCAAGGGCCCGCAAGTCATGAAGGGTTATTGGCAACGTCCGGATGAAACTTCAAACGTCATGACCAAAGACGGTTGGTTCAAATCTGGAGACGTCGGCATCATGGACGCCGACGGTTTCACCAAGATCGTCGACCGAAAGAAGGACATGATTTTGGTGTCGGGCTTCAACGTTTACCCGAACGAAGTTGAAGATGTGATCGCTAGCCATCCCGGAGTACTTGAAGTCGCGGCCGTCGGCGTGCCGGATGAAAAGTCCGGCGAGGTTGTGAAAGTCTTTGTGGTTAAGAAAGATCCGAACCTCACCGCTGAGAGCGTGATTGAACACGCACGCGCGGGACTGACCGCTTACAAAGTTCCAAAGTCCGTGGAGTTTCGAAACGAACTGCCCAAAACCAATGTCGGAAAGATTTTGCGTCGAGCACTTCGCGAAACTAAGGCTTAAGCCCGACCCACGCATCGCACCTCGCATGGCGCCTCGCCTCGCGAGTCTTGCATCCCAAAATCCACCGACCAGGCACTCATGCCTGACACTGAAAACCGGAGTGCGAGCCACTCCGGTTTTGTTTTGTGAAGCGCCATGCTCTTCTCCACAAGTGCCTAAAACCTCAGCGTAATTATCGATCCTCGCTGCTCTGAGCCAAATAAAATTCATGTGGTTCCAATTTGGCGCTTGTCTAAAGTCCAGCGCCAATCCTAGCCTGATTTTCGTCGCATTCACTGAAGAGTGCGAGTCGACATGAAGTCGATACTCCCCGAGCGCCTGTAGCGGCGCTCTTCCCAGGAGTCGCAGAGTGAAATCGCCTCTCACGGATCATCGAATCCAAAGAGGTAGGGGAAACAAAGCTCATGAGTGCGCAGCACGCTGAGCTTCGACGACCCTGGCCGGACGACTTGCGAAGAGTCGTCGAACATAACAAGGAGGTTCGTATGTTCGTTCAAGGAAGTGATTCAGGTCGAAATGTCCTTCGACAATTGAGCCGTGATCTCACGCTGGCCTTGGCCGCGATGCTGATGCTCATCGCAGGACAGGCCGAGGCCGCAGGCTCGCCCGGATCTGGCAAAGTTTCGCACAAGCCCTACGTCATTTACGGCAATGATGATCGCCTCGACGTCTTTGAAGAGACAGATGCGGCTCGACGCGAACTCGCTCGCAGCGTGGTCGCCTTGGTGCCAGCGAACTCGCTCAAACCGGCCGGCATGGGCTATCGCCTGCAAGCCGGAACACTTCAACAGGAAGCTGGGGTTTGCTCGTCGGAAAAATTCGCTGACCAAATCATTCCCGCATTTTGCTCAGGCGTTCTGGTGGCGCCGAATGTGATCGCAACAGCTGGTCACTGCGTGCAGGATCCGAACTTCTGCTCGGGTGCAAAATTCGTCTTTGGTTTCAACATTGATTCGCGTGGCAAAGATCCCGCGCTGGTTGATGCGGACCAAGTGGTGAGCTGCAAAAAAGTGATTCACTCCGAGGTCAACGGCATGGGCGCTGACTTCGCGCTGGTCGAAATCGATCGCCAAGTGACCAATCGCCCCTCTTTGCCGCTGAGTCAGCGCCAACACCAAGTCGGCGAAGGCGTGTTCGTCATCGGTCACCCCGTCGGCTTGCCCGCGAAGATCGCCGGTGGCGCTGAAGTTCGCCGACAAACTGGCGACTACTTCATTGCCAATCTCGACACCTTCGGTGGCAACTCGGGCTCAGCAGTGTTCGACGCGAAAACAAACAGCATCGCGGGTCTCTTGGTCCGCGGAGAGCGCGACTTCACTCCGCGCGGTGGCTGCCAAGTTTCCTTCCGCTGCCGCATCAACGGCTGCCGAGGCGAGGATGTTTCTAACGCCGACAGCATTGCGACCAAGCTGCGCGAGTTCCAAAGCACACAGCCCTAAATCTGAGATGACAGACTTTGATTCAAGCGCTCCCTCATACGGAGCGCTTTTTTTATGTTTTGGATGTGGAGGCTTCGAGCGGCGGTTGGCGAGCCGCAATCGATGTCACATAAAGGCCTAAGAGCGCCGGCAAGAAAAAGCCGGCGTACTGCCAGCGAAGATAAACAAAGGCGCCGACGGTCGAGCCCAACATAAATGATAAGATGCTGCCGAGACGAAGCACGGCCACGCGCTTTTCAGTTTCGCGCCGAGCATCCTGCGAAGGCAGCGCCCACCATCGCACCAGTCCAATACCCAAATCCGTCGTCGCACCCGTGAGGTGAGTGGTTCGAAGCGTTGAGCCTGACGACGAGGTCAATGCCGCATTCTGCAGTCCGCTGGCCATACACAAAAGCGCGAGCAAAAAGTAATCGCGCGAGATCACCAGGCTATGTCCGAACTCACCCCACCAACCCGCAACGCCCACACCGGCACTCACAAAGAGACACAGGCTCGCAAGTCCCATAACCAGCGCGTAGCGAGGCGATCTGCCTTCATGCAAACGCCGATCGACGAAGTAGGCCGAGATCATCACGCCGAACAAAAAGTAAATCGGCACCGTGATCACACCAAGCGCATCGAGCCAGCGCATTTCCGCGGCTTCAATTCCCGCGAGAGTCGCGAAGCCGGTCACGTGTGAGACAAAACGATGGCAGGCTAAGTAACCGCCGCTGTTTACATTTCCAGCTACGAAACAAAGCAGTAACCAGTGCGCAACAGTTCTTAAATCAAGTTGGTCGCTGACGCGATGACGGAACATAGGGCCAGAGTACAAGAACAAACGTGCGCTTTCACCATCAGCGGTGTTAACTCAGTCTTAAGGTGAGCTGCCTGTTTTCTTAGCTGCCCCGAGACGATCTCGGGAGACTCGGCGGCCACGTCGAGACGTTTGGATGTGTCGGCGGAGGCGGAAGAGCTAACGAATGACCAGGAACCTCACCGCGTCCGCAAAGTGTCCGTTTAAACGAAAGTACATCTCAGTGAGATACATGGGGTGTCTGGTCGAGTCGCTGAATCGGCGATTCGCGAGAATGCAGGTGGAGGTTCCATGGGAACGAAGTTGTATGTCGGTAATCTTTCTTATTCCACGACTGACGAAAGCCTAGCTGCGGCTTTCACAGCATTTGGAAATGTGGCTTCGGCCCGCGTGATCATGGATCGCGAGACAGGTCGCTCGAAGGGATTCGGGTTTGTCGAGATGTCGACAGATGACGAGGCCAAGGCAGCGGCGGCCGGTATGGACGGCAAAGAGCTGGACGGTCGTTCCGTGAAAGTCGCGGAAGCTCGTCCGCCTGAGAACTCAGTCCGAGGCGGTGGCGGCGGAGGAGGCGGCGGTGGCCGAGGTGGATTCGGCGGACCGCGCGGTCCTCGCGGCGGTGGAGCGGCTCGCGGCGGCTGGTGAGAGTCTCTTAGCGAAAGTCAGTAATTGAGTTGGCGAATCGACCCGGCCTCAAAAGCCGGGTCATTCATTTGGTTTGAATCTTGATTTTCGTCAGACTTGGGGGCTTGCGAGGCCGCCCCGGAGTTGTCATCAAGTCGGCGCTACTTTACTCTCGGCCACAGTCTGTAGCCAAAGTCTGCGGCCAAAGTCCTTGAACTGAGCCACGGGCAAGGCTGAGAGGCCTCTCGACACATCTTTCAAACTCGAAAAAGTGAAATCAATTTGTGAACACGACATTGGCGAACACGACAACTGATGCCCTGACGACGCTTCCGCAATTCTTTCCTTGGTCGGAATACTGGTGGTTCTATCTCGGATTCACGGCCTTTGTGTTCTTGATGCTCGCTCTCGACCTTGGAGTTTTTCACCGCAAATCCCACGCGGTCGGCTTCAAAGAAGCGCTCGGCTGGTCCATCGTGTGGATCTCGATGGCGATCGGCTTCGGCTTTGCGCTGAACGAATATGCCGAATTTCGATTTCTCAATAGCCCGCGTCTGGCGCAGTGGCCGGGGTTTACGCCGGAGATGGCGAATCTCTGGGCCGATCAAGTGACACTTGAGTTCCTCACCGGCTTCGTGATCGAGAAGTCTCTCTCAGTTGATAACCTGTTCATCTTTGTTTTGGTCTTTCGCTATTTCGCGATTCCCGCCATCTATCAGCATCGAATCCTCTTTTACGGCATCATCGGCGCCTTGGTGTTTCGAGCCATCTTCATCGCGATTGGCTCGGCCCTCATGCAGTATCAATGGGTGGCGGTGGTCTTCGGCGTGTTCTTGGTGTTCACGGGGATCAAGTTGGTGTTCGCGGGAGACCAGCAAATTGAGCCCGAGAAAAACCTTTTGGTGCGTGGCCTCAAAAAACTCATGCCTGTAACTACGAAAATCGAAGGGCCAGAGTTCTTCAGCAAACTCTCGGGCCGATGGCATGCGACGCCACTTTTAATCGCCTTGGTGTTTGTGGAGGCAACGGACATTATTTTCGCTGTCGACTCTGTGCCTGCGATCTTTGCGATCACGCGTGAACCGATGATCGTCTTCACTTCGAATATTTTCGCCATCATGGGACTTCGCAGCCTCTACTTCCTCTTGGCCAACGTCATCGACGCTTTCCATCTGCTGAAGTACGGTTTGGCCATCGTCTTGGTGTTTGTCGGCGCGAAGATGGCCTACTTGAACGAAGCCTTTGGCGGAAAGTTTCCGATCTCGTGGTCACTGGCCATCATTGGGGGCGTGATCACGGCCTCAATTGCACTGAGTCTGCTCTTTCCAAAGCGCGACAAGAAATGAAACACGATAAAGGCTGTCACACCAATCTCGATTTGAACACGGCGCTTCGGCGCCTCGAGAGCGCCTTGAAAGCGAAGCGACAGCGGCTCACTGAACCTCGTCGAAAAATTCTCAAAGCTGTCATGCGCAGCAAAGCCCCCTTCAGCGCTGAGGAATTGCACCGCGCTCTCAAACGAGAATTGGCTGTCGATTTGGCGACGGTGTACAGATCTCTTCAGCTCTTACAGAGCTTGGAGATCATTCATCGCGTGGATCTCTCCAAGGACCACGCGATGTTCGAAGTCGCCGCGATCGATCACGCTCATCACCATCATCATTATGTGGTGTGCAGAAATTGCGATCGTCGCGAGCAACTTCCCAGTTGTGATCTGGAGGCCGTCGAACTCGCGCTTCAAAAACGCGGCTATCAAGAGCTTCAGCATCGGCTCGAGTTCACAGGACTTTGTGGCGCCTGCCGGCTCGAGTTGTCGAAGTCGACTTAGTTTCCACTGCCGGTGTTGGACATTTGACGAAGCTGGTCGGCCATGATCAGCGCCCCCATCAAGAGCACCATCCAACCAAAACCGCGCTTCAGCTTGGCTTCCGGGACACGCGGAGCCAGCTTCAATCCCAACGCCATGCCGACGAGGGCCACAGCACTGAGGCTCAACAACAAACCCCATTGCAAGTTGGCCTGAGTCTGCACATCTCCCAAAAAGCCAAGCAGAGATTTGACCGCGATGATGATGAGAGATGTACCGACCGCCACGCGCATCGGTAGCCCCACAAGAATCACCAAAGCGGGGATGATGAGAAAGCCTCCTCCGGCTCCGACAAAGCCCGTGACTCCGCCCACCAAAAGCCCTTCGAGCGCAATCAGCGCAAAGCCTGATTTGTGGAGAGAGCGCGGCGCCTGGGTCGGCGCTTTGTTCGCCGTGCTGGCTTGAGGTGACCTGAGCATCGACCAAGACGCCAGCAGCATGAGGGCCGCGAAGACACCCATGATGAGAATGGGCTTAGAGAGTGCCACACTCGCCGATTGCCAGATCGGATCTGGAACTCTCGGCATCAAATAGGCGCGTGTGAGATAGACGCCGATGAAACTCGGCGCCGCAAAGGTGAAGCCGGTGCGCCAGTCGACATCGCCGCGACGATGATAGCCCCAACCACCGAGCAAAGACGTCGAGCCGACGATGAAGAGCGAGTACGCTGTGGCCAATACGGGGGCGATGCCGAAGAGGTAAACGAGAATCGGCACAGTCAGGATGGAACCGCCGCCGCCGACCAGTCCTAAGGTGATTCCCATGAGAAGAGTGGCCAAGTATCCCATCCATTCCATGCATCACCTCGTCGCGGAAGCCGCGGCATCCAAGGGACCAACTCACTTCGAACCCGGAAATCGCGGGCCAATGAATTTTTCAAACGCATGATAGGCGAACATTCCCGCAAGCATCGCCAAAACAAAGATCGCCGGCTTCGCCGTAAAAGTCGCAAGCGAGGTGATCGCGGGCCCCGGGCAGTAGCCCGCCAAGCCCCAACCTGCACCGAACAATACTGAACCGAGCACAAGGCGAGGCGTGATGAGTCGCGAGGTGGGCACATGCCACTGTTGATCAAGAAGTGGATGCTCCAATCGGCGAATCAAGGGATAGGTGAAGGTGCTGATCAAAAGCGCGCCCCCCATCACAAAGGCCAGAGCCGGATTCCAATCTCCGGTTAAATCTAAAAAGCCGATCACCTTCCCAGGCTGCGTCATCCCGCTGATCACAAGACCCACGCCAAAGATCAATCCCACAACGGCGGCCGCCAACACATGACTGAGCTTTTCTTGATACTTTGACATTTCAGTTCCCTCCAAACCAGGCGCGAACGACAGCCACCAACACGAAGCCCGAGGCCATAAAACTCAATGTCGCCACGAGACTTCGCGGCGAAAACCGCGACAAGCCACAAACTCCGTGACCGCTCGTGCATCCTGATCCCATCAAGGTGCCGAAGCCGACCAACAATCCGGCTATGATCGTCGTGCCCATGTCGGCATCTGTTGTGTCGATGAAACGCTCCGGGCCCGACAGCGCCAACATCACCACGCCACCTAAGAAGAGCCCCAAGGTGAAGGCCACCCTCCAATACCAATCTCCGCGCGTCAGTTTCAGCGAATGGCCAATGATGCCGGAAATGCCGGTCACCCGGCCGTTCCACAACAGCATCAGCGACACCGCGACACCAATGATCACGCCACCTATGGCGGCCATCATCACTTCGTTCAAATCCCAAACCACATTCATCGCACTTCTCCCCTTAGTTTGAAGTCTTCTGGGACGGGAACTTCAGCTCGTTCCATCTGAGCATTCCGCCTTGCATGTTGATCGCGAACTGAAAGCCTTTTTCTTTGGCCATCATTGTGGCTTGGCCGGATCTTCCACCGCTTCGACAAATGAACACCACTTCCTCGGCGCGATCCGAGCTGGCCAGCCACTGTTCCAGTTCAGGTCCGAGCGTCACCAATCGAGAGCCTTGAATGTGCCCGAGTTCGCCGGTGAACTCGTCGGGTCGTCGCACATCAATGAGCCTCACGCTGTTGGCGCGCGACTCGCGAAGCGCGCGCTCAAGATCCTCGCAAGTGATCTCGGGAATGGCATTCACAGTTTGCGGATGAAATACGCGCCCGTCGCCGCGCAGTCCGCATTTCATATTCGCGGGCAAGGCCTCGTGAATCTTCTTCGGATAAGCCAAACGAAGTTCCGACATAATTTTTTTGAAGTCTTCCAAACTGCGCCCGCCGCCCACGCGCGGGTTGTGTTTCTTTTCGGCGCCAATCGTCGATGAAGTTTGGCCTCGGTAATCATGGCCCGGATACACGACGGTGTCGTCGGGCAATGTGAAGAGGCGTTCAGTGATGCTGGCGTAGAGTTTTTCGGTGGAGCCTTGTTGGAAGTCCGTTCGTCCTGTGCCGCGAATCAAGAGCGCATCGCCGGTGAACACCTTGAATTCATCATCCGGAGTCTTGAGCAAAAAGCTCATGCAGGCATCGGTGTGCCCGGGGGTCGCCAGCGCCGTCAGCGTGAAAGAACCGATCTGCAGCTGTTGACCGTCGCTCAAGCGCAAGTCACAGCAAGGGACTTCGGCCCTTTCACTGACCGCAGTCTTAACCTGCATGCGCTCGCGAATGAGACCGGCGCCCGTCACGTGATCCGCGTGCACATGTGTGTCGAGGACATAGAGAAGCTTCAGTCCCAATTCGTCGATGAGCTTGAGATCACGATCCACGGTTTCTAGGACAGGATCGATGAGCACAGCCTCGCCCGTTCGGCGATCGCCGATGAGGTAGGTGTAGGTTGAGGACTCATGTTCAAAGAGCTGATGCAAAATTAAATCTCGATTTCGACTCGACACTTGATCCTCCTCGGGAACTCGGCCCGCCTTCAACACCGACAAATCCGCTTGCTCGCCTCGCACACTCACCCAACCTTGCCGACACCAATCTCGCAAATCACCACGCAGAACGACAAGTCGCGGGTCGATGCCGCGAAGTTCACTGGCCAAGGCCTCCGGCGACTCGCCGATGACGACGTGGAGTCGGTCCATCCCGCGCTCCGCCTTGAGTCCTTCGCGCAAAGCTTCAAGCGTCACGCGCTGGGCTCCCGCAATCCGACAGGCGGCAAAAGCTTCGGCTGTGCGGAGATCCCAAAGTCGCAAGGCCTCGGGCTCGGTGCTCCAGAGATTCGCCAACTGTGTCAGACTGAGAAATTGCACCGAGTCCATGAACTCAGCATGCACTGAAGTCCACAGGCCCGGTTATGTCCGCCGACACAATTGCCGCCCGGCAAATCTTAATTCCCGCGACCTAGTCCCCAATTCCCCACTGAAATTAAGGTGCGTTGCTCGTTTTCTGGTAGGTCTCCAACGCGGCCGGAGTCTGCAACTCAGTCGGAATGAAGCTGCGATCCAAAAAGTCACTCAACTTCAAATCGCGCTCAAGAATTCCGACTTCCCGACCCAGATCATGAATGCGCATCATTTCTTCATCCGTCGGCGCCAATGTGCGGTAGCTCACGCGATCTGGCGGTTGATGCAGGACAAAGTGGATGAGCTTTTCGTCTTGGCGAAAATAGGGCGCCACAAGATTCGCGGCTTCGTCGCGATGAGTTTCAGCCCACTCACCGCTCTCCGCGATGCCGCGAACCAAATCGCGGACCACTTCAGGCTTTTCATCCATCAACTTTTGGCTCACGACCAACACACAAGAAATGAACTGCGGCCAGATGTCTTTCGCGTGATGAAGCACGCGGCCCGTGCCTTTGACTTCGGCCGCAGCGGCGTGGGGCTCACCGACAAAGTAGCCCGCGATACTTCGCGCCGCGATCGCCCCCGGCATATCGGGCGGCGCCATCTCAACGAATTCGAGATCCGTGGGGCTCATGCCCAGGTCCTTCATGAGCTTGCGGATGACTAAAAACTGATTGCTGTAGCGCGAGGGAATCGCAAAGCGCTGACCCTTTAGGTCGCGCAGATCTCGTGCGGGATTATCTTTATGAACAATGACAGTGCTGCCGTCGCGATGACCCAGGTAAACGATTTTCGCCGCAACACCTTGCTCGACCAGTTTCATCGCCAAAGGCGCAACAAAGAAAGTCGCATGCAAGCGTCCCGACTTAAAGGCCTCGGCCACTGTCGGCCAATCCGTGAATCGCTTTGAAATATAATGGAAACCCGTCGAGGTCTTGGTGGCAAAGTCCGTCACCGGGCAAGTGAGATGGCAAGTCACCGGCAAAAATCCCACTTCAAGCGCCTTTTCTTGTTCCGCTTGCTGATCTGGGTCCATTGCCCTGAGAACCAGAACCGCCACCAACACTAGGCCGATCAGCGTCAGACCGACTAAAAAACTCTTCTTCATCTTGCGACCTCGGCTTGTTCGCTCTCAAGGGCGAACTGGTTGAGTTTTTGAAAGCTTTGTTGAAAGTCCGCGCCCGTCATTTGCCGAGGGATCTCGCCTTGGAGGCGAAGCTCGTTTTTCACTTGGCAGGGATTGGGAGCCAGAATCAAAACGCGGTCCGCAACTTGCGCGGCCTCGAGCAAATCATGCGTCACCAGCACAACTGTCGTTCGGCGCCGACGCAAAATCTGAAAAGTCTCCTGACGGACACGCACGCGTGTCAAAGCATCAAGTGCGGAGAAGGGTTCGTCCATCAACAAGATCTCCGCACCCGCCAAAAGCGCGCGCGCCACTTCGACTCTTTGCCGAAGTCCGCCGCTTAGCTCGCGTGGAAATAGCGACATATGCGAGCCGAGCTGAAAGGCTTGAATCAAAGCCTCGCGCTCGTGCTCCGCACTCTGGGAGGCACCGAGCGCGTAGGTCATCGCAAACTGCAAATTCTCTTCAACGCTGAGCCAAGGCAAGAGCGCGTCTTTTTGATAAATCACCAGAGTCGGACCTTGACGGCGAACTTCTCCGGACTGCGGTTGCAGATGTCCCGCCATCAAATGCAGCAAAGTGCTCTTACCCACAGCCGAGGGACCGACAAGCGCCAAGATCTCACCGCGCGGAATCTTCAAATTCAGACTGGAGCTTTTGGACAAAATGGCTTCCCGCCCCGGATAGGCAAAACTCAGATCGCGAAGTTCGAGCGCGGCATCGGTTTCAGCCATTTTTCCATCTCCATCGAGGCCGACTTTGCATCCAGCGAAGTCCGCGATCCATGCACCAACCCGTGGCGCCAATCAACAACATGTAGAGAATCACCAAATCAATGCGCATGCCGTTTCGAGCGTCGTGAATACCAAATCCAAGCCCTTGTTTTCCAGCGATCATCTCCGCGGCCACCATCACCACCCATGCCATTCCGAGCATCACACGCATGGCCGTCAAAAGATCCGGCCACACCGCCGGCAAAATCACTTCCAACATCGTGCTACTTCGACTCAAGCGAAAATCCTGCGCCACGCGAGGCAAAAGCTGCGGCATGTTTTCAAGCGCCGACATCGTCGCGATCGTCATCGGAAAAATCACCGACACAAAAATCAAAAACACCACCGGCAAATCGCCGATGCCAAACCACAAGATCGCCAAAGGAATCCATGAAATCGGCGACACAAAACGGAGAAAGTCCACGAGGGGTCGGAGCGCAGAACGCATCGTCGCATTCGCCCAGCACAAAGTCCCCAGCCCAATTCCCAGCACCATCGCAAGCCCCGCCCCCAACAAGATCCGACTCATCGAGGCCCACCAGTCCGCCCACAACCGCTGACTTTGCCACTCGCTCAAAAACGCCCGTGCGACATCGACGGGCGTTGGCCACACTGACGCGGCGTCACTCGCCGTGGCCCACCACCACAAAGCTCCCAGCAGGAAAACACTGACAGAGGGGAGCAAAAACTGATGACTCACTCGCTGAACATTCACAGTTGACCCTCACGATGATCCTCGCCAAGCGCCAACAAAGCGGCGCGATCCAAAACTTGAATCTCACGTCCACTTTGCGCGATCCATCCTTGCTCTTCAAACTTCGCCAAAGTTTTTATGACCGTCGAAACCGTGCTGCCACAGAAGCTGGCGATTTCCGCTCGAGTCCACCGATGATTCCCATAGCGCTCTTTCAAATACACCACAGCTTCCGCCACTCGCGAATGCACGTCGGCCTCAAGCCAATCAATGCGCTGGCGCTCAGCTCGCCCCAAATCGCGCGCCAGCTGCTGAAGTAAGTCGCGCGACACTTCTCCATCACGGCCCAAAACATGGGATAGCTCTTCGATCCTCACGCACTTCACAACGCTCTCTTCAAGCGCCATCGCGTCCGCATGATAAGCTTCTTGCGCGAGAACCGAGCGGTGCCCGAAAAAAGTTCCCGCAGCGAATAATCGCAATAAATGCTCGGTGCCCGATGGCGACACGAGAGTCAGTCCCACCAAGCCGCTTTCGATCGCGAATAAGTGTGTCGGCCGATCACCCGCCGAATAGACGCGCTCACCACGACGATACTGCCGCCGCTCGCCCGGAGTTTGCGAAAGCCAAGCTAAGAAACGCATGAGCCGACGCTAGCACAAGCCGCAACCCGAGCCCAAACTGAGTTCTCATGAATGATCGTGATCGGCTTAACCGAGTTTGGTTTTTTGCCGCGAGCCCACAAGATAGGGCTCGCTCGTCGCCGTTCGCGAGGCCTTTTCTGTCCCGGAAAAGCAGCCATGCAGGGCGCAGTTGTGTTGATGGGCAGAGTTCTGTGATCCCACTGCAGCGCCGCGCTCGGCGCGCGATCGTCGGATTTCTTGTTGAGCCTGCGATTGAGCTTGCTGGCGACGCTCAGCGGACTCGGCCTTGCGGAAGCCCTCGCCTCGAACCGAGATCTGGGGAGCTGACATCACGCGCTCGCAAGCCTGCCCACATTCTGGACATTCGCTATGTGCCGGCTCGGAGATTTTTTGCAGGTCCATGAAGCGACCTCCACAAATCTCACACTTCCCGCACTTCGGCTCGTACTCATAGAAAGGCATACAGACAGTCTAACCCATGCCGCACACGCAAGCGTGGGTTGACGAAGTCGAGGTGCCGACTCCTGGCCTTTTGCAGTGCGTCCAATGATGCCAGACCTAGGTCGAATCTGCGAAACCAAGACGTTCTCAAACACATTTGGAAATTGAACTCGCGCGTTCGATGCGTCGGTCTGGGGCGCCTTTCTCGGCCGTCGGTCAAAACCTTCGACGCGATTTCAACTTTCTGTTCGGTGGCGGCCCTCAAGCGGGCCAGTGAGAGACAGCTGCGGACTTGGCGCGAGGAGAAACTTCGCAACTTGTTTCGTGACTTTGAATGGGGAGCGAAAAAGCAAAACTCGTCAGCGCGTGCTGACGACAAAATAGTTAACTTCTCGGCGCATACAGCACGAGATCAACAGGAACGAGGACGCGATCATGCTCGAGCAAATTGGAATCATCGCACCGATCACCGGCGCGGTGGGTTTGGCCTTCGCAGGTCTTTTGTATTTCATGATTCAAGCACAGCCGGCCGGTAACGACCGCATGCGTTTCATTGCGGATGAGATCAACAAAGGTGCGATGGCCTTCTTGCGCGCCGAGTACACGATTCTATTGGGTTTCGTGGTGATCGTCGCAGGTCTCTTGTTCTGGAAATTTGATGGCGAAACGACTTCAGCCTTTATCGCTGGTGCGGGCGCTTCGGCACTGGCGGGATGGCTCGGCATGATGGCCGCAACCAAAGCCAATGTTCGCACCGCCGCTGCCGCAAAAGACAAAGGCGAGGGCGCAGCCCTGCTTGTCGCATTCCGCGGTGGCGCCGTGATGGGCTTGGCGGTTGCAGCTCTGGGCTTGATCGGCTTAGGCGGCTTCTACATGCTCTTCGTTTCGCATCCTGAAAATGTCGCAAGCCTCTCGGGCTTCTCGATGGGTGCATCGTCCATCGCGCTGTTTTCGCGCGTGGGCGGCGGCATCTTCACCAAGGCCGCTGACGTCGGATCTGACTTGGTCGGCAAAGTCGAAGCCGGCATTCCTGAAGACGATCCGCGAAACCCTGGCGTGATCGCCGACAACGTCGGTGACAACGTTGGCGACGTGGCCGGCATGGGTGCCGACATTTTCGAATCTTATGTCGGTGCCATGGTGGCCGCGATCACCATCGCTGCGACCATGACAGCTGAAGCTATGGCGAAACTCCAAGGCGGTGAAGGCGCGCAATTGATGCTGATGGGCTTGCCGCTCTTGCTGTCAGTCGCCGGCATGATCTCTTCGCTCATCGGTATTTTCGGCATGAGCCTCTTGAAAGGCCTCTCGCCTGCAAAATCACTGACGGCTGCGACAGTCATCGCCTCGGTGGCGTTCTTGGCTGCAGCTTACGCGCTGACGGAGAAGTTTGGATTCTCGATGGGCGTGTTCTGGGCGATCTTGATCGGCTGTGTTTCGGGATTGATCATCGGTAAAGCGACCGAGTTCTACACTTCGGCATCGCCCGTATTCCGCGTGATGAAGGCCTCGCTCACAGGTCCCGCGACCAACATCATTTCCGGCATCGCCGTAGGTCTTGAGTCTTGCGCCATTCCTTTGATCGCCATCGCAGCGGCCATCGGTCTGTCGTATCAGCAAGCTGGCCTCTACGGCATTGCCCTCGCCGCTGTGGGTATGCTCGCCACCGTCGGTGTCACCATGTCGGTCGATGCTTACGGTCCGATTGCCGACAACGCTGGTGGTATTTCTGAAATGTCGGGTCTTGGTCCCGATGTTCGCAAGATCACGGATGGCTTGGATGCCCTTGGCAACACCACAGCCGCCGTCGGCAAAGGTTTTGCGATCGGTTCAGCGGCACTGACAGCGCTCGCGTTGTTTGCCGCATACGGCGCGGCGGTCGACACCGTCCGCTTGGCCGCTGGCCAAGAGCGCATCGTCATGGACATCACCAACCCGAACGTCGTGATGGGTCTTTTGTTGGGCGCGACAGTGGTGCTCTTGTGCGCCGCTATGACGATGACCTCGGTGGGTAAAGCCGCTTCGCAGATGGTGGAAGAAATCCGCCGTCAGTTCCGCGAAATCCCTGGCTTGCTCCAGGGCACAGGCACACCGGACACAGCTCGCTGCGTGGAGATCTCCACACGCGCGGCGCTCAAAGAAATGGTTCTCCCTGGCGTGCTCGCCGTTGTTTCACCTGTTGTGGTCGGTCTCATGATCGGCGCAGCGGGCTTGGGTGGCATGCTCGCTGGCGCGACACTCACAGGCGTGACACTCGCTTTGCTCATGTCCAATGCGGGTGGTGCATGGGATAACGCCAAGAAGTACATCGAAAAGGGCGAGCTCGAAGGCCACAAGAAAGGCTCGGAAGCTCATAAGGCCGCTGTGACCGGCGACACCGTCGGCGACCCCTTCAAGGACACAACTGGCCCTGCGATGAACATCTTGATCAAGCTGATGTCGATCGTGGCTCTGTTGCTGGCACCTGTGATCGCTCTCATGTAAGGCCCGAAGCCAGACCTGAGATCAGACCTGAAATCAGATCTGAGATCAGACCTGAAATCAGACCTGAAATTAGACCTGGCTCGAGGCTTAAGTTCGCAAAAATTGACACAGACCGCTTTCCGGCGGAAACCAGGGGCTCTATGACAGAGCCCCTTTTTATTGATTCACCCATGGAAGAGATTCGCCTCACACAAACCGTTCAAAAAGGCGGTTGTGCGGCAAAACTCGCAGCCGCGGAACTGCGTCGCCTGCTTCAGAAGGTCAACTTCCCTCCAGCCCCAGCGGATCTGCTCATCGATGGCCGCAACTTTGACGACGCCAGCGTTCAACGACTGACTCCAGACCTTGCCCTGGTCAGCACGCTGGATTTCTTTACTCCCATCGTCGATTCGCCACGCGCCTTCGGTGCGATTGCGGCGACCAACGCCCTCTCGGATGTCTACGCTATGGGCGGACAGCCGATCACCGCACTTGGCATTCTCGCTTTCCCCGTCGCCACCTTGCCCGATCAAGTGCTGGTCGAAGTCATGCAAGGAGCCTGTGATCAGTTGAAACTGGCTGGCGTATCGCTCTCAGGCGGGCATTCGATCGACGATGACACTTTGAAGTTTGGCTTGTCGGTCAGTGGCCTCGTGCATCCGGAAAAAATTTGGAGCAACGCCGGCGCGCGCGATGGGGATGTGCTGATCCTCACCAAAGCTCTCGGTACAGGAACAATTTCGGCCGCGATGAAACGCAATGCGCTCAGCGAAAAAATCGACGAGCAAGCGCAGGTCATGCGAACCGCAATTGCGTCCATGTGCCAACTCAACGACGCTGTTCGCCCGCTCGAGGCCGCTGGCCTTCGCGAAGCTGTCCACGCCGCAACCGACATCACCGGCTTTGGCTTTGCGGGCCACGCTTGGAACTTGGCCAAATCAAGCGGCGTGCGCTTACTCATTGATGCCGGCTCACTTCCCGTTTTACCCGGCGCCTTGCAGTGCCTGCGCGACGGCTTTCTCACCAAAGCCCATCGCAGCAACAAGTCCTATGTCAGTGAACACTTCGAGGCCACAGGCCTTGATCCCATTACCGAACTGCTGATGATGGATCCGCAAACCAGTGGCGGCTTGCTATTGTCAGTTGCCGCGGATCGCGCCGAAAGAGTATTGCAGGTTCTTCGTCCTCAGTTTGCCGTCGCTGCACAAGTCGGGCGCGTGCAAGCACACACCGAGCCCAAATTGGTGATTCGCGCATGAACGAGGTGGCGCTGAAATTCTTGCAGCGCCTGGCACGAGGTGAAGAACTTCTCGATGTGCGCGCTCCGATCGAGTTCGCCGCAGGCCACTTCCCTGGCACCTTCAATCTTCCGCTCCTGAATAATGAAGAGCGCGCTGCTGTCGGCACGGCCTACAAACAAGAAGGCGCGGACGCCGCACTTCGCTTGGGCCAGCAACTTGTCGCTGGTGAAGTTCGCCAATCGCGCGTCGACGCCTGGATCAACTTCTTAAGCGATCGTCCAAACGCGAAAATTTGCTGCTTCCGCGGCGGACTTCGCAGTCAACTTGTGCAAGCTGAGCTTCGAAAGCACGGCATCGATCGCGAAATCATTCCCGGTGGCTACAAAGCACTTCGCCAAGCCAGCGTGGATATTCTAGCGAAGTTTGATTTGCCCATCATGGTCTTGGGCGGCTTAACCGGAAGCGGCAAGACGGAGCTGCTGGCCTCGCAAACTCATTTGGATCTCGAGGCTGCTGCCGAACATCGCGGCAGCGCCTTTGGCGCACGCGGCCTCACATCACCTCATCAAGCTGTGTTTGAGAACCGCGTGGCTCTGCAGATCCTTCGCGCCAGCTCGCACAGCAATCCGATTTGGATTGAAGATGAGTCGCGAACAATTGGTCGCCTAGTGCTGCCTCCACATTTGTTTCAACGTATGCAAGAGGCCAAATTGGCGGTCATCGAGGTGCCGCGCACCGAACGCGCTCAACGCCTGACGCGACAGTATCTGCAAGAGATGTTTGCCGCAGAAGACGGCGCCCGCCCGAACGAGGCTCGGCTACGGGAAATTCAATTCAGCTTGAATTCGAAACTCCAGCAATTGCAAAAGCGACTGGGTGGCTTGGAGACACAGCGGCTCAGCGAGCAACTTGCCGAGTCGATCCGCGGCTTCGCGCTGAGCGGAGAGTTTGCGTGCTTCTGGACCTGGGTCGAGCGCCTGCTCGAGGTCTACTATGATCCGATGTATCTCAGACACCTGGACCAAAATCGTGATCGCATCGTGTTTCGCGGCAATCACGAGGAATGGAAAACTTGGTCGAGGTCACCTCGAGTTTGATCTCTCATTCGCCGATGAGAGAAGTGATGAAAAATCCTGCACAGTCCGCACTCTCAGCATCGTTGTCGTTGGTCAGTGAAAAATTCGCGGCCGAGGCCGTGCGAAGCTTTCAGCCCGGCGAAAGTATCTTCGTCGAAGGCGATGACTCGCGCGAAATGTATGTGGTCGTCGAAGGCGAAGTCGAGATCGTCAAGGCCGTCAAAGGCGGAGAGGTTTCGCTCGCACGTCTGGTGCGCGGTGACTTCCTCGGTGAGATGTCACTCTTAGAATCACTGCCAAGATCGGCCACCGCGCGCGCGATCACGCCGGTGCGATTGCTCGCGATTCAGCCGGGCGGCTTCTTGATTAAAATTCGTCGCGACCCCACCTTCGCGTTTGAGCTGATGCAGTCTTTGTCCAAGCGCATTCGATTGACCAACGAAAGTCTGACGAAGGCGCTGGCGACAGGCGTGACTTCAGCTGAAAAGCTCAGCGGCATTCTCTCAGGCGCCGAGTTCGCTTCGCACTCCGAGTCTTCGTCAAGCGACACAGCTCCAGGCAAGCGGGAGTCGGCATGATCACGGAGATCAGCACGCGCCGTCTGCTGATCGTATCCGATCTGCATCTCGGCAACCCATTTTCCAAAGCCACGCGACCAACCGTCGAGTTTTTGCGTTGGGCCGCTCAGAACAATTACGATGTGTGCATCAACGGCGATGGCTTTGAAATTGCGCAGGTTTCGTTTTCAAAGATCGCCCGCGATGTGCCGGATGTGTTTCACGCGATTAAGAGCTTCACCGACAAAGGCCGATCGCTCTATTACATCATTGGCAACCACGATATTGTTCTAGAGAACATGCTCAACGATTGGGGCGGCTTCAAGATGGCGCCCTTTCTCAACGTCAAAAGCGGCGGTCGAAGAATTCGCATCGAGCACGGCCATCTCTATGATCCGTCGTTTGTGAACCATCCCGAGCTCTACGAGTTTCTCACTTGGTTTGCCGGCATCTTCTTGAATCTGAGCCCTTCGCTCTACAAGATCTGGATCGCCTTTGAGAAGTTCAAGTCCAAGTATCTGTGGAAATCCAAAGTCCAAACTGGAATTCCCGGCGAGCACCCCTCCTTTTTTGAGGCCGCCTCTGAGCTTTCGCGACGCGGATTTGATACCGTGGTCTTTGGTCACACTCATCACCCAGGACGCGTGGAACTTCCCGATGGTGGCGAGTACTTCAATAGCGGCAGCTGGCTGATTGGCACGCCGATGATTCGCATCGAAAATGGACGCGTGACGCTGGAACGCTGGGAGCGAACTCAAGCTTCGCTTCCCTCGGCCTCCTAATTCCATTGCATCAATTCTGCTTTTCAATTCTGCATTTCAATTCTGTGATTCAGTTCAGCGTTTCAAGTTGAGACGCGTGTCGCGTGCGACTTCGCTCACTCTCGTGTACGGAGCTTGCAATGACCTCAATGGAACGAGCGCAATGCGTAGGTCTCAAGCCTCACTGAAGCGCTCACCCGCAGCCCTGATCCTGCCGAACTCTACGAATTTCGCCCACTTCGGGGTGAACCTAAGAATCATTCATAAAACTCACGCCTATCGAAGTCGACGGAGCTGGCTTTAAGCTCGGCAGCGCTTGGAAAAGCTTCGTACTTCTAGCACCTTAGCCGCCTCACGAGGTCATACTGACAAAGTCCCCTACGCAGAACACAGACAGCAGGCTGCATTCTGTTGCAGCTGAGGCTGGCCCGGCCCCTGCTCTACTCTTCAGTCAGAAGCGTTGCACACAAGGTGTGGCGCCAAAACGAGGAGCACGTATGAAAGACATCAACACTCAAACAGCCCACTGGCCGGTGTTCTATGTGCCGATGAGTTTCTTGATGGCTGTGGTCGCCATGTTGATGATGGGTTGTTCATCCAAACACTCATGGTCGGCTTCGGACTCGGGCGCCTTCACAAAATCGGGCGACACCACGGATGTGGTGCAACCGACGGATCCCAAAGATCCTTCCAACCAGCCGCCCAATGCCGGTCCCGTGCAACCGCCACCCAACATGGATCCGCTCGAGTACGCCTGCAAAACCAAAGCACCTCAGTATCAAACTGTGGATCTCGACTTCGCCGCCAACGCTTCGGACTGCGCCTTTGGTCAAAACGGCAACTTGGACAGCATCGATGGTCGCTTGCAGGCTCGAGCTGAGCAAACTCGCGAATTAAAGCTTCCCGCCAAAACCGCGCTTTGCCACATCCGCATCGATGCTGCTGAAGACAACTTTGTTGCCCATGGGAACTTCTTTGTGAGTCTCAACGCCCACCTGATCGCCGCTTCGTACGACATCTCGGATCGCTCCCAAAGCACCTCGAGCTCCAATCTCCCTCGCTTTGCTTGGGACGAGGTCAAAGGCGAAGTTTTGCGCCCGAGCCGCCACGGTGTGCACTGCGGTCCTAGCGGTCAGTGCTCTTGGCCTTCTGTCGGCGAAACTGGTGCACTTCGCATGAGCTTTCAGCCCGGACTCTTTAACTCGACGGTGGCTCGATCTCCGTCTGAAGACTCCACACATCGCTTCGGCTTGCATGTCGGCGGCGGTGTCGCGAAGTCCTGTCAACATTCGGCCCTCAAACTCAAGATCACAGCACGATTTGTCAGCTTGTAAGACTTGAACGCAACTTGATCGACATCTCGAAATCAGCTTAATTGAGAGAGGCCCGCCACCTCTCTCAATTTTTTTGGCAATTTTTTTGGCAATTTTTTTGGCAATTTTTTTTGGACGAGGCACAAGCTTCCTTGAGACAGAGCCTGAGGAGAAGAACCGCGGCCATGAAACTCCCCCCTGCTTGATTTGGAGACGGACTTTTGAAAACTTCGCGCCCTTACCAACTCAACGAAGAAGAGTTCAGTTTTCAATTCTCGCGCTCCTCGGGAGCCGGCGGTCAGAACGTCAACAAGGTGAACTCAAAAGCGGAGCTACGCTGGGAGATCGCACAGACGGCGAGCCTTCCGCAGGATGTGATCCAGCGTTTTATGAGCCGCTATCGAAATCGTTTAGATGCCGATGGCCTCGTCGTCGTGGTGAGTGAACGCCACCGCGATCGCGAGCGCAATCGTGCCGATTGCATCGAAAAGCTCTGCGAGTGGATCGATAGCGTCTGGGAAAAACCCAAGCCGCGAATCAAAACCAAGCCCACCAAAGGATCAAAGCGCCGCCGCATTCAAGACAAGCGGCACTCCGGCGAAAAAAAGCGCGAGCGCGCGAAATTTCACTATGACCCAACGGACGAAGACTAGGCTGTCTTCAGTCGCCGTCGGCCCATTTGCCGCCGACATATCGACTCAGCAAATCGGCAAGGAGCGACACGCACTGCCCGCTTCCGCCGGGTTCCTGCCAAGGGCCTGAGGCCGAATCTCGCCAAGCGTACAAATCAATATGCGCCCACGGAATATCGGTGCCGGTGACAAAACTCTCCAAGAACAAAGCCGCCGTAATCGCTCCGCCGAATCCATCCGTGCAATTGATCAAGTCGGCAACATTCGACTTGAGTGCGGTCTTGTAATTCTGAAACAGCGGCATGCGCCAAACATAATCGCCACGCTTGAGGCCCGCATCGTAGATCTCGCGCGCCAACTCATCCGAATTCGCAAAAAGTCCAGCGACCTCGGCACCTAGTGCCACTTTGATGGCACCCGTGAGCGTTGCCAGATCAATCAATGCCGCTGGCTTCTCTGTCGCCTTGACCGCAACATCCATGGCGTCCGCTAACACCAAGCGACCTTCAGCATCGGTGTTATGAATTTCAACTGTGCGCCCGCTTCGCGATCGAATCACATCGCCGGGTCGAAAACTTCCTGCACCGACGGCGTTTTCCGCCAAGGGCAAATACACATCCAAGGCCAAGGGCAGTTCCGTGCGAATCGCCCACCAAGCCACAGCAAGTGCGGCGGCCGAGCCTCCCATGTCCTTTTTCATCCAGCGCATTGCTTGGCTCGGCTTGATATCCAATCCACCTGTATCGAAGGTGATGCCCTTACCGACAAGCGCGATCGGTCTGGTCTCGGCTCCGCGCTGATCAGGGCGATAGCGAATGTGCACGAAGCGGGGTTTGACCTCGGCAGATCCGCCAACGGCCAAGAGAAGGCCCATCTGCTCGTGGCGAAGTCGCTCACCTTCCCAAACCTCCACGCTCACTTCATGACGTCGCGAGGTCGAGGCCGCGGCCAAAATCAAGTCCTGCGCCAAATTGGCGTACACCGCGGGCGTGAGCGTACCGCCCGGCATATTGGTCAAGTGCCGAGCCAAGTTCACCGCGACACCGAGGCGGCTGGCGTCGCGCGCGATATTCAAGTTGCTGGTCGCTTTCTTCTCGTCGCTGCCGGAGCGAAGCGCTTGGCCTTTCAATGCCAAAGATGGCCGCGGGCCGACGGGCTTTTGCCCGGACTGTTGCATGTAAGTGTAGCTGGCCATTTCAAGGCCCAGCAAAAAGCCGCGCGCCGACTCCCGCGGCAGATCTTGAAAGTCGATGGCGATCTTTGTGACTTTGCTGGTTTTAGCGGCGGCCCACACCACACCGGCCAAGTCGCGAGCGCGGAGAAAGTCTGATTTGTTCAATGGATCGCGAGTCACCTCGGCCGCTGACGTGGGCGGTGTGAGACGCAAAAACAACCACGGCCCCGTGGCAGCTGAGATTTGCAACGAATCACCTTGCGAGTGATCTTTGAGCCAAGCTTGCAATTGTTGTTGCAGCAATTTGCCCCAGGGCGCCGGCGCCGCCATCTCCCGAGTGATGTCTTTGAGCTGCGCCTTCACTTGCGCGGCCGAACTGGCGATCCAACGAACTTGCAGGCTGGACTTGGCGCGCAGATCGCTGGCGGTGGCGGCCTTGGCCTCGCTCACCCAAGCTTTCATCCATCGTGCCCAATCCAACTCTTCAGCCCAGTTCGCTTCATCCCGCTCTGCTCCTTCAGCACTTCGCCGGGATGAGTTGGTGGTCCGCGCTGGGGCGCTTGAGGCCTTTTTGCTCGCTGAAGTTTTTGGGGTGGCCGATGCCTTCTTGTTTTTGGCGGGCTTTGCTTTTTTTGCCATAGAGCCTCACTTCCTCAGGTCGCGGACTGATCGCTGAATTTTGAGCGCAAATCTTTAGCCTTGAATCAAAGCACAGTGATGGCGGATTGAGGAAGGAATTCAAGAACAGTCCTTGGGCGAACATGCCCGTGGACATTCGCACCGTGCTTGGATAGTCGCAGGGGAAGCTCGAGGAGGGGTTATGAGAGAAGTTCGATTGAATTTTCAGTGGGTTTTGGGGTGCTGCGCGAGTCGCCGCTCCGCAATGCTCGTCATGGCCATCGCCGTATTGTCCACGCTTTCGGCCTGTGCCCCACAGTCTCCTCAGCGCCCACAAGGCGATCCCGGCACCCGCAATCTTCAGTGGCTCGATACTCAACGCCTACCCGTCCTTCCCGCAGGGCAAGTTGAGTTAGGTCGAGCCATGGACGCACGCCGAGGCCTCCGGCATGTGCTCGCGCAAAATCTCGTCGTCGTCGAGATTCTGCCCGATGATGTGCATGGACGTCGCCACCAAAAGTGGGTGGTCGCCTTGGCCGATCAGCGCCGTGTGCAAGTGGTGTTCAATTCTGACTTCGGCCCTCGCGTACCGGTTCAGCTAGGACAGCTGCAAGATGTCGCGGGCGAATACATCTGGAATTCAAAGGGTGGGTTACTGCATTGGACTCACTATGATCCGCGCGGGCGTCGGCCCGATGGTTATGTGCAGATTAACGGCCAAATTTATGGCGACACGCCACCCACTCGCTAAACTTCGCTTCAGAAGGCTTTGTAGCAGCTTCGCGAATCCTTGATCGCGCCATCTTGGGCGTGCAAGTCGCGCGGATGAAAGCCCAAGGTCACGTGGGGATGATACGCGGTCGGATCAAAATCGCCAGCCGCGCCGCCTTGCTCTTGAAGTGCTAGGTGAATCTCTGAGCGTGCCTTGAAAAGTGCGGCGGACTCGACCACCACAAACCAAGCTTCGGAGCTGGCGAGCGCGAAACGCCCCACACAAATGGCTTTGAGATTGCTTCGCACCTCCTGCGCGTGAGCTTGCAAAATGCTTTCGATGCGCGCAGGCGTCAGACGCCGAAGCAAGACTTGATACTCAGGCGGGGTCAACCAAGTGATGTGTGCTTCACCTCGATGCTGAAGTGGAGCGCGCCCGGCTCGGTCCACGCGATCAAGTTCATTTCGTAGTTGATCAAAGCTGTCCCAAGCCAATTCCAGTGAGGCATATCGAGTTGATGAATCAAACACGTTGAGTGTCGCGGTTTGCAGCGCGAGTTGAACGGCTTGCGACAAGGCATGAGGCACGGCAGTTGGTGAACCGACGCTGCGACTTGCGGACGACGCGGGAACATGGGCGACGGCCTGACCTCGAAGACTTGTACAACTGGCGGCCAACAACGTGAAAGCGATCAATCCACGCATGCCATCCATCCTTTGAGATAAACACCTTGGGGGAAACTCGAAATCGACGGATGATCTTCGCCGTGCCCACCCTTGGCAATCCAATGCACTTTTCGCCCTGAGGCGCGCACTGCATCGGCCAGCATTTGCGCAAACTCCGCCTCTTCAAAAAGTCCGGAGCAAGAGCAGGTCACGAACAGTCCGCCGGGCGCGACGCGCTTGAGTGCTTCGCGATTGACCTTGAAGTAGGCCGCGCGCCCCGTGGGTAAATCTTTTTTCTTCTTCACAAATGCCGGCGGATCACAAATCACCACATCGTAGTGAGCCACGGGTAAATCTTTGAGACCGTCCAACACATCCATCTTGAGTGCGTGAACTTCCGCCACACGCCATGACGCCGCCTCTAAAGCGCGACGCACGTTTTTCTCGGCGTGCTCAAGCGCCGCTGCCGATGCATCCGCCAAGGTCAGTTCAATGGTGAAGTTCTTTGCCCCTTCCGCGATGCTCGCGCGCTCCGCAGCCAAGGCCGCAAGCTGCACCGACCATTGCCCCACGTAGCTAAAAAGGTCCAAGGTGCGAAGCCCCGCCGTCGAAGTTGCCCGAGTTCGCAGAAGCTCAAACCAAGGCGCCGCGATCAAGCGGAGATTGGCGCGCTGATCCAGAAAGAACCCCGTCTTTTGCCCACCCAAAAAATCAACTTCGTAATGCACAGGAGCCTGACGATCCGCGCGCTCCACGGCAATCCAAGCGTGATGTAAGTCAACGCCCTCGGTGTTGCCGCACACGCGACGCTCAAGTCTCGGTAATCCCTCCATCGCACGCGAGGAAGAATCCTGGGCCCAAACTGTCAACATCGGCGTTTGCCCGCGCCCGCCAAAGGCTTTCGCCAATGAGCCATCGCTCACCAGTTTTTCGAGCACGCTTTGCAGTTCAGGAAGCAAACGGTCCGCTCCGGCGGTCGAACTCTGCAGAACAAAAACTTGTCGCGCGCTCTGCGGACTTTGCTTCTCGTCTTGAATCCAATACCGATCCACGATGAGTCCCGGCAACTGATCGGCTTCACCAAAGAGCAGTCGATGACTCCAGCGATCGACACCACTTCGCCGACGAAGCTCAGCGGCCTCGAGCAAATGCCCCCGCAAAAGTTGTTGAGCGGAAGCCGAGTCCTGCGCATGCAACTGCGGAAGCTGACTCAGTTTGCGAAAAGCAATCAGCGTGTTGGGGTGCCCGTAGCCGTGGGCCAAGAACTGATTGCGCGCATCGCGAAGTTCAACCGGCGCGCCGGCGACATGACCCTTTGGACTTTGGTCGAGATCACTGGAAAAAACCCACGGATGACCGCGATGAAATTTCTTTTCGAGCCCGGCTTTCAAGCGCCAAACTGTGGGGCCTTGGCTTGCGCCTCGCGCGGCTGTGGGCGACGTGGCGGGCGCTGCGCCCTCCGACGACTGCGATTGGAGATCTTTTTGCGAGAAGTTCGACATGCACGCGCAACATCGCGTGCGAAGGATTTCAGGTCAAGCTGGCCCTTAGTTCCGATGACCTTCTTGCAAGCTTTCGTTAGCCTGAAAGTCGATGCGTTTTTTGACGACAATTTTACCATTGAGCCTGATCTTTCAAGCGCTTTTGATGTGGCCGGCTCATGGGCAGCGGGCGCGCATTCGCAGCGTCGCCGTCACCGAAAACCTACGCTTAGCCGCCCCACGAAGCATGGAAGATGTGCTCAGCAAGCGCTGGGTGGGATTGGACTTCGAGGACGATGCAGATCGACGCCGGGCCTTGGATGAGATGCGCCGATTCCTCGCCGCCAAAAGTGCGGGCCAACGCGGAATTGAAAACTTTTGCGCAAACTCCCAGCCTCAGCACCTCACGCACGCACTTTGTCGCTTGGAACGGGACCGCCGGCCTGCTCCCCGCGCGGAAGCCATCGATGCGGCTCAAGCCGCAGCGGTTCAGGCCACAGCTCCGGCTCCGCATCGGCGCGAAGCTGCCAAGTTGTTTCTGACGGAAAACTGGTCGGCCCTCAAAGATCTCCCCTATCAACGCTTGGTTTCCGCAGCAGGCGCCATCGAAACATCTGAAGAAGTGGTCACAGCCTCGCAGCGCGCGCTTCAGTATCTCAATCGCAACTCCGACTGCGCGGCCTCGCGTCCTGCGGCGGCACTCGCCTACAAAATGGAAGAGTTCTTTCCCGATCCGGGTATGGTCGAAACGGCGATTCGCCTCTACGACTATGCCGCGGGCTGCACCACGGATTACGCTGGCGCACAAGCCGCGTATCGACTGGCACTCTTAGAAATCATGCAGAATCGATGCGAGCGTGTGCCTGATCTCATGCTGAAAGTTGAAGGCCATAAGGAAGCTTCGCAGTTTTACTCGCGGGCTAAGTACTGGCGCGCCTACTGTGCGGAAGTTCTCGGGCAGTCCTCGGTCAGTCGCGAGGCCCGTCAGGCCTTGCTGCTTGAGCATCCTTTGAGCTTTCACAATCTCGCAGCCAACGGAACTGATGAACGTTCGATGACTTGGGTGGCGCGCGAAATTTCTCCCCCCATCGCCTTTCGCTCCATTGTTCGCACGGATCTCAATCCGCTCGTTCGTGCGACCGAGGCCCTGATCCGACTTCAACGCGGTGATTTGGCGAGCGAACTGATCGACAAGAACACCGCCAGCATTGTCGGGCTCGAGCCTGAAGTGCGTCTCTATCTCGCGTCGCTCATGCACCGAAGTGGCTCGGCCTTGCCGAAGTTCAAGATTCTCACCAATCTTTTCCAAGATGTTCCGCGCATGGTGACTGGGCCGACCATGCGTATGTTCTTCCCACTGTGGTACTTCGATCTGATTCATGAACAAGGCGAACATGTGCATCCGCTGCTGGTGACCTCGTTGATTCGCCAAGAATCAGCTTTCAATCCCCTGGCGATGTCGCGAGTCGGTGCGCGGGGCTTGATGCAGGTGATGCCGGCGACCGCGCGCATGATCGACGCCCAACAATCGCGCCGCCTCATGGATCCGAAGGCGAATATCGCCATTGGCACTCGCTATCTGCGAAAGCGCCTCAGCGAACTCAATGGCGATGTGGAGCACACTCTGGCCGCCTACAACGCCGGCATCCACCGCGTGAATGCTTGGCGCAAACGCTATCCGACCGACAACCGCTTGTTGTTCTTGGACTTGATTCCGTTTCGCGAGACTCGCGAATATGTTGCAACCATCTTGCGCAATTATTTTTGGTACACAAAGCTCTACGGTCCTCAGGCGCTCACTCAGCAGATCACAGCTCACAATCTGGGCAATGCTGTTCGCGGCCAACGTCTACCCGCCAGTGAGACCGCTCCCGTGGCAGGATCTCCGCCCAACGAGGCATCGCCTGATCCCATAGCCAACAGACTGCGTATTCAGCGTCAGGTTGAACAAAGCATGTTGCAGATCACGCGCGCGCAAAGTCAGGCACAGCGGGCTGCCATCATCGTCGAACACTGAGCGCACGACGCACTCACACGCCTCTGAACCACGTTCTCGGGTTGACAAAGAAGTTGTGAGATTCAAACCTGAGCGACATGATTCGATCACTTCGCCATTCTCAGTTTCAAGGCCAGGCCGGGTTAAGCCAAACTTCACTTCGGGCATCGCCCAAGGCCAATCCATTTGCTTCGACCTTTGGTCAAACATTTGGCCAAATTTTGGGCCTCACTTTTTGTCTGACCGTCGGGCTGGGTCTGCTTCCTTCGAATGTCACACATGCTTACTCGCCGATGCCGGGTGTCAGTTCACCGACGCGATCCCCGTCGCCCACACCACAAGCTTCACCAGAACCAACGCCTTCGGTCGCACCAGCGACCCCACCTTCAGCAGCACCTCCACCGGCGCCCTTGGCAGCCAACACACCACCTGTCGCCGCGTCCGCGACACCGGCTCCGTTGCCGACTCCTTCACCCACGCCGAAGGCGACACCTGCAGCGACGGCAACTCCCGCTGCGGCCGCTCCGACACCGGAGGTCAACTCGCGCCCCATGCCCGCTTGGCTTGAGGATGTTCGACGTCACTGCGATCGTCATTATCCAGGCCGCATCCAAGCTGGACTTCGTCGCGCCTGCTTTGTCGGCGGCATCAGCGTCGAAAAATTCGGCGAGCTCGCCGCGCATCCCAAGGCACCTGAAACATCTTGCCGACTTCAGTACGGCGAAGAGCCCAGTGAAACTCTCGCCTGCCTCATTGGCACCCGCCTGGCGCGTGGAGTGCAAGAGCGAATCGCGAATCGAGGCCAAAGCGCGCTACTCGATCTCATGCAACGACGTCTGCAACTTTGCTCAGAGAGCTTCAACGTTCGCAATGACTTGGACGCGAGTCTCTTGGAGTCTTGTCTCGCCGGTGCACACGCCAGCGAACTCTTGCTCAAGAATCCCGCGCCGCAACTTGAGATCTGTGGGCAAATCACACCTGACCCCTCTTTCATCGGGCCTTGCCAAGTCGGCGTGGCGTTGGCGGCGGACAATCGACCTGCGGCGCATTTAGCACTTTGTGAAAAGTACTTCGATCGACTGCGCTTTCATGTGGGCTACAGATCCTGCGTGAATGCTGGTCCCATCGGCTCAACACTTGTGGGTTTCAACAAATCTTTGAATGGCGGCAATCTCGCCGAAAGCATTCGCAAACGCTGCGACTCATTGGTCGCGGACACCGGCAATGATCACGAGCGCGGAGCTTGCGTGGTCGGCGCAGGCTTTCTCTACGCCCTGAGCCTGGAATCCAGCGCCCAGACCCAACGACTCAAGCTGTATGAACGTTGCGGCTCCAAACAAGTCACCTTTGATGATCGAGACTTCTTAGGTTGTTTGGCCGCTGCAAGCCTCTTGGATTTGTCTGATGGCCGTGGTGCTCAAGCCAGCCGCGAATGCTCGCAGACATTTCGAAGCGCGAAAAGCCTGGCGAGATCCGCGTGCCTCAGCTCCGTCAACGTTTTGCCTTCGATAAAAGCTCAATGATCACAGCCGAGCGATTGAAGCATTGGCGAAGCTTTCGCTGTGTTTCTCGAAACTCAGCCTTTTGAAATTCTTCGTTGGGCACAATGCTCTGCAAGACTTTGATTTCGTCGACGATCTCAATACTTCGAGACTTCGCTCGCACGGATCGTTTCAGCTCGGCAAAAGGCGTCTTCATTTCGCAGCCCAAATCTTTTTGCCCCACGCGCCGCACATCGCGAAGTTCATAGGTCGTTCGAATCCAACGAGGTGTCCCGAGCCATAAGTCGCTGAAGCGATTTTCCGCATCGACGGTTAAAAGCCCGACGACGTCATCACGGAAAATCGGAAATCCGTAGCCCGCCGATGTCACCAAACCAATTTCCCGGATCTTCACTTTCGCTTTGATTCGATTCTCGCGCACCACGCGATTTTGCTTTTTGGGGACTTCCACTTGGTAGCCGAGCATGTGCTCATACCGACCAATGTCACGAGCGATTTCGTACTCGTATTCCGCCGGTGGCTTAAACAAAATTTGAGTCTCGACATTTGCGGCAAAGCGCCCGCGATGCAGAGCCACGCCTTCGATCTCAATGCTTTGATCCGGCAGGAAGTGATACTTGAGATCCGTGTGCGCCACCGCATCCTCGACACGCATCGCTGGCGTTTTATCCCAAACGGCGCCGCTCGCTTTAGCGACCAAGACAGGACGGCCCGCAATATCCGCCAACGTCAGATTCGGCAGTGCCACACTGTTCGTCGCATCCAACCACGCCACTTCGTTCGGCTTCCCAGGTGAGCTTGCGGGCTGTTCGACACGCGCAATGGCATGATTGAAGCTGAAATCCGTCGGCAACTCATAATAGTAGTCGTCAATATCCACTTCACTTCGCCAGACCCAAGCCAGATCAGCTTGCAGGCCGAGCTTTCTCGCGATCGCCACGATCACCAAACTCATGTCTTTACAGTCCCCATAGCGGGTCTCGGCAATTTCTTGAAGCGATCGCGGAACAAAGCCGCCATTTCGGCGTCGCCAATCTCCGAAGTAACGAATCTCTTCCGTGACCGCAGCTTGGAGATTCACCAAACGCTCCGCCGGCGGGAGGCTTGCGATCTTGGCACGGATTCCTTCAAACAGCGGCGGCAATGCCTGAGCGAGCTCGCGCTCTTGCTCCTTGATCACGTCGGCGGCAAAGCCATCCCAGTTGGCGGCCGACGAAACCAAGACTCTCGGCAGTCGGCCCGCCCGCAAGAATGCGGCATCTTCTTGAGTTGTGCCAAAGCGCTGAGGCTTTGTGGACTCGATCACGAGCTTCGTTCCGCCCTTTTTGTTTTCTTGGCTCACGCGAAACGCCTGGATCGGGTCGTGAACCTTCACATGTAAGGGCAGCTCACTTTCATACTCGACACGGAGTGAATCGATGGCCTCTTGACTGACGGCCACCGCTCCGGAGAAGAAACCTCGAAAGGCCGTCTCCGTCAGACGATTTCGAAACTTCAAATGCAGGCGGCTTCCGACGGTGACTTTTGGAAATGAAATGATCACTTGTTTCGTGGCATCAAATGCCAAAGAGTCGCCCACTTCCTTGGTTTCGATTTGACTGGCTGAAACGCGGTGGCGGCTGCCGTCCGGATGGATGGTTTCCGCACTCAAAATTTCAACGCGATTTGAGCGCGCATTGAAGGTGATCGCGCGCACCGATAAGGAGTCTCGCGCGGCCTCGGTCAGAATTTTGGTTGTCGACTCTTCGATCACTTCGTAGGTGCCATCGCGACGAACCTTGTAGTGCAGTCGCAAGCTTTCCACGAGACTGATGAGATCGCTATCTTCAACTAAACGCGCATCCGCCGGAGGCGCCTGCAAAACCCCTATGAAAACTGCATAGAAAACTGCGCAAGCCAAGAAAACCGCCTGGCTCGCCAAACGCCGCTCACTTCGCTGATTCTCAATTTGGCCAAAAATCATTCGCCACCGACGCATCGACTCTCTCCCTACTCGATCAAACTCCACCGCTTCGCCACTTCGCCATTTTGACCCACGTCACAGCGGCTGTCGAACTTATCGACAGCTGTAGAACGCCAGCGGCATAGGGTTCTAGCCGAAGGGCCGAAGACGGCCACAGCTCCCGCTAGGGTACATCTGAGCTGGCACAAGGCATGGATGACTTAATAGGAGGCTCAGCAGACTCGAAGGGCTCATGCTCGACGAGGTTCAGAAGGAAATGAAACGGCCAAGCCAGACACGGAGAAGTTCGACAAATGGAATTGCACAACTCGAAGCTCAACATCCGTCGAATTCTGCAGAGCGCGGGCGCCACGGGCTCGCGAGGCTCTCTGTCGCCTTGGACTCAGGCGTCTCGCTGGGCACGCTTGGCTCTCACGCTGCTCATCTGCGTGCAACTTGGCGTGCTGCCGGTGGCTCACGCCATCACGATTCAGATTCGCGAGGACATCAAGGTTCGCCAACCTGAAGATCAGCAAATGGAACGCGTCGGCTTACTGAAGGCCGGCTCCGTCATTCAGATTCCCGACTTTTATCGAGTGTACAAAAACGGTCGCGTGGATCTGGAGCTGACGCTCAATAACTGGCTTCGTCATGCAGGACACAATGTGCCTCTCGACGGACAGGCTGCGCCCGGTGTGCACACCTTCGACGGCGAACGACGCGATTACTTTTTCCCAGTTCGCGTGATTCACGCCGCACCCGGCTCGAGCTTCGCGCCCGGCAAAGAAGGCGGCCAGCACTTCATCGCGCTTCGCCACTTGTCTCGCCGAGGCCAAGCTCTCATCGTGCGCACCGACGCCCACATCACCGCGATGACCCCCGAGCCTCAAGATCTTCCGACACCTGTTGCGACCACGAGCGCAGGCGCTCCTCCGACTCCGCCAACCAGTCCACCCGCAGCCGCACCCGCCGCGCGACCTGTCGTGCCTCAAGCTGGGCGAAATCGCGAAGTGGTCACACCCTCGGCCCCAGCGCCGGTGATTCCACCCGCACGCCCCATTCGCCAAGCCCCACCTCGACCGCATGTCGAGGCCGCTCAAGCTTGTCCACATGGGCATTGCCAGCCGCAAGCTGAAGCTATTCCTCGCTCCACCGTCGAGCCTTTTCAAAATCTCGTCGCACTTTTGCAGCCCAGCCTTCAGCAAGCTGAAGCTCGACATCATCGCACAGAAGGCCGAACTCTCAACGATCTCCGAGGCATCGAACAGCGTTTTCAACAAAGCTGCGGATTCTCGCTGCGAAGTTTTCTTCCCGTCGTCAAAGAGAAGGCCGATCAGTACGGCATTCCCGCGGATGTTCTCCTGGGTCTCATGACCCAAGAGTCCTCAGGTCGATGCAACATTCTCAACTCCGAATCCAACAACACGCAGAGCGTGGGTCTGTTCCAGGTGAACTCTTCTGGAAGTCGCATCCCACGTTGCTCATCGGCGCAAAAGGCCCAACTCCAGCGCCTGAGTGTTGCCGAGCTTGCCGGCGGCCCGCGCTGCTTAGAAAACGCCGTCGTCAATCTCGACGAAGCCATTCGCATTCTGCTGCAAAAACGCAACACGCTCACCGCCCATCGCGTTCGCGCTATGGACGGACGCACAAGTGGCTTTGAGCCTTCTCGAATGAGCAATCACGACCTGTGGCGACTCACCGTCTCGGCCTACAACGGCGGCGAAGGCTGGGTGCTGCAAGCGAAAGTCGATCTTGAGCGTTTCAATCGCCAGCACCGCACGCAACTGGATGCGCACAACTGGGAAGACTTGCGCGTGTTCTATCTGCGACGGCAGCTCGACTCTCGTCAGCAAACTCGACACTTCGGCGAAGTCGCGACAGCCAGATCCATCGAGAACGCCATCAACAATCTCGCTTACGCTGAAAACATCGTTCCTCGCGATGCACAGGTGAGTGGCCGACACCGTCGAGGCATGGCTTACGCATGGCGGGATCTGGTCGAACGATTATGATACGCGGAATTCGTCGCCTCTTCACTTCTTGGACGCATCCGCAGAGATTCGCGCTTTCGGCGATCACGGTTTGGTCTCTCGTTTTGGGAAGTCTGTCGATCGAGGCAAAGGCGCAGGCCAACTGCCTGGACTCAACACTTGAAGAAACTCAGTGCCTGGCCCGCGATGTGCGACGACATCAGCAACGCTATGGTCAACTAATGCAGCAAATGCATCGAGTCGCTCAGTGGTCGCGCAGCTCAGCCGTCACGTTCTTGCGCCTCTCGGATCAAGCTTTCAAACAGTATCTGATCAAGAATTGCGAGTCCGAAGGCCACGACGCCATGGGAGGCTCAGCCGAAGACACTTTAGTCCTCGCCTGCCAAGCTCGACTTCTTCGACAAAGAAATCAGGATCTCGAAGCCTTGCTCAAGCGCTCACCGCAGGAGCGCGAGATGGGCCAAGCCGTTTGTCGCAGATTCGATGACTCCTCACTCATCGGCAGTGCCTTTTTGCTTTCGCAAAGTCGCGAGGTCGAGAGACTTCGACGTCGATTGGATCGCGTCGCTTCGGATTTTGTCAGTGGTCTCAGGCACAGCACACCCGCGCAAAAGCGCGAGTGGCTTGAGCTGCCCCGCCGCACGCACGAAGCCGCCGAGGGGGCCTTGCTCTTGGACTCATCCTATTTTTGCATGACCGCACTCAAAGCCATCTGCCCGCGCCAAGCCGCACCGGATCCGCTCAACGCTGAGGAGTTAGCCGCCACACGCGATCACTTCACTCGTCGCGATGCTTGGCTCGATCGATGTCAGGCGCAAATGCGAATGAACTTCATCTTGCGCGCCAGTTCCCGATTGCGCTTCCTCGAATCTCTTTGAGATGCTGAGGGTCGATGTCTCCGGCTGTTCGCCACCTCATTTTTTCCGGCCTTTGCTTTGCGTTCGTACACGCCGCCGTTAAGTTCATTCCTCGCATTCCGACACATGAAATCGTCGTGTTTCGCGGGCTCATTGGTTTAGTCCTCACGTGGTGGGCTGTGCGCCGCGCTGGTCTTTCGCTTTGGGGAAACAATCGCCTCATGTTGGTTTTTCGAGGTCTCGCGGGAACCGGCGCCCTGATTCTCTATTTTCACACCTTGCAATCCATGCCGCTGGCAAGCGCGGTCACCATTCAATATCTCCATCCTATTCTTACTGTGATCTTGGCGACCTTCTTTCTCCGCGAGAGCGCGACCAAAACTCAGTGGCTCTTCTTCGCGCTCTCCTTTGTCGGTGTGATGCTCGTCAAAGGCGTGGACTCGCGCGTGACGCCTTTGGATCTTGGTCTCGGCATCGCCAGCTCGATGTGCTCGGCCCTCGCCTACACGCTCATCCGTGCGCTTCGCCACCAAGATCAGCCACTCACGGTGATGCTGTACTTGCCGCTCATGAATGTGTTGATCATTGGCCCTTGGACGCTGTTTCACTATGTGCATCCCACACTTTGGGAAGTCGGCGTGCTGATCTTCATCGGTGTCTTTACGCAAATCGCTCAATACTTCATGACCCTCGCCTATTCCGAGGACAAAGCCGCCAACATTTCCAATCTCAACTACCTGGGGATCGTCTACGCCGCACTCATCGGCTATTTGCTCTATGACGAACACATCGATCAGCTCTCGGCCGTCGGCATGTTGATCATCACCTTCAGCGCGATCCTCACCTCGCGCTTGACCGCACAAGCGCGTTCCGCCGAGTCCGTGACCGCGACACCTTCGGTCGCGCAAGTGCCTCCTCCGCCACCGAAGTGACAAAATTGGTCGCCAAAACTTGGCCAATTTCACCTTATTGCAATCCACAATGAATTGCGTAGGAGCACATCTTGCTCCCTAAAGCCGCGAACGAGAATGGGGTTTACCACCCTTGATCAAAACGCGGAGGACGAGATGTACAAATTCAACATGCAGCCCCAGCGAGAATTCCACTCTGCGCCCCACACATCGGCCAGCCATTCATCGGCCCACGCTGCTTTCAAGCGCGCACATCGCAGCTGGAAGCTCGCGGCTCTCTATTCTCTGTCGATCGGCTTTGCTTTCGCGACTGTACTTTCAACGGCCGCCTGCTCGAAGTTCACCCCCGGAGGCACGCTTCGCGGTGCTGAGCCCAACGGCACGGCTCGAGGTGCAGCACAAACAACTCGCGAAGGCTATACGGGAGAGGTCTCGGCCTCTACGGTAAAGGTCAATTCTGTTCGACGTTTCTTTGCTGGCACAGATGATGAGCCAGCCTGGGGACTTTACGCCGTCGTTCAACACGGCGGTCGCGAAATGCACATGATGGTGTACCCGAACACGAGCCCGATCCAATCCGACTCGATCTATGAAGAGAAGGAAGATGCTGTCTATATCATGCAGGGGATTTGCGGCGACATCTACTGCGCCAAGGCCGCAGTCTTGATCGAAGCTCAGAAAAAGAACTCCACCTCGCGCTATCAAACTGTAGAGCTGTGGGACTTCGACAAGAGCACTTCGACGCCCGAACAGCGTCGCGAATCTTCGAACTTCGCCGGCGTCACTTCAGCTTTCGAACAGCTCACTGGACAAACTGTTCCAGATCCCTACGCGGGCTACTAAGTCCAAGCGAATCCGCCGAGTGCGCATCTTTGCGCACTCGTTGAACGGCCACACAAAAACTTAAGCGTACAGCCGATATTTGAACTTTTCGGTCGCAGCCAAGAGCTCACGCAAAATTCCCGGTTCATCCACAGCATGTCCAGCATCGGGGATCACCTTCAACTCGGCTTCCGGCCAAACCGCATGCAGATCAAAGGCGTTCTTCACTGGACAAACCACGTCGTACCGACCGTGAATGATGACGGACGGAATGTCCCGAAGACGATGTGCATTTCGCAGCAGCTGATCATCGGAATCAAACCAACATCGGTGCATAAAGTAGTGACACTCGATTCGCGCCAACGCGACGGCCATCTGATCTCCGGTGAACTTCGCATAGGTCTTGGGGTCAGGAATCAAGTGCACCGTTGCGCCCTCCCAACCTGACCAAGCTTTGGCGGCTTCAAGGCGAACTTTCTCATCGGCATGCGTGAGCCGATTGTAAAAGGCCAACAAAAGATTGCCACGCTCAGCTTCAGGGATCGGCGCCAGATACTTTTCCCAAATCTCCGGGAAAATCCAATGCGCACCTTCTTGATAGAACCAGCGGATTTCTTGTTCGCGGCAAAGAAAAATGCCCCGCAAGATCAAGTGCGAGACGCGCTCAGGGTGTGTTTGCGCATAGGCGAGCGCCAAGGTCGAGCCCCAAGACCCGCCAAACACCATCCACTTCTTTATACCCAGCGATTCGCGAAGCTTCTCCATGTCCGACACTAAATCCCAAGTCGTATTGTCGCGAAGCTCGGCATGTGGTCTCGACTTCCCTGCTCCTCGCTGATCAAAGAGAATGATTCGATAGTGTTGAGGATCAAACAGTCGCCGATGCAAAGCTGAAAATCCCGCGCCAGGCCCGCCATGCAGAAATACCACCGGTTGGCCGTTCGGATTGCCGGCTTCTTCGACGTACAACTCATGCAGATCGCTGACGCGAAAATAACCGGACTTGTAGGCTTCAAGGGGCGCGAATAACTGTCGTTCCACGTTTTGCGCCACCACTTCGTGACCGGGAAACATTCCGGCTTCGACCTGCTTGGCGATCTGCTGATTTTCATCTTGAAGATTCACTCGACGTCCTTTCTTCAAAAACTCGTCCACAAGCTGAATTCGGTGACCTCGTCCCCCAAGCTCTGCAGCTCAGGTCGACATCGGAAGCCGAGACCTGAAGATGGCCTGTTCAATCGTCAGTTCGAATTGCTTCAGGTCATCTAGCTTCGGTCCTCGCAGCAAAACTGAGGTGCCAAATTGTGACCCACCCCGCAAGCATTTCACAAGTCCCGGCTCTCACTAGGCGGGCATTGCATCTTGCGTTAAACTCCACGAAGCCAATAACCGTGCGACCGCCCCGCCATACTGATCCGTCTGGATCCCCCTCGAGGTTCACCGTCATGTTGTCTCTGCCTTCCGAATTCACATCGATGTCTCTTTCATTGCGATCTTTGCGACTCTTCAACAATGCGACCGAGCATTTTAAGGCCGCCGCAATCGGCATACTGACCGTCACTTCAACTCTGAGTCTGAGCGCATTGGTCGCCGAACCCAGTTCGGCGCGCACACCGAGCACGACGTACTTTCAGGGCTGTCAGTTGCAGCCCGAGTTCACGCAAGTCTTCGCCCGCGGCGGCATCGAAGCTTCAAGTTCAGATTACAACGGCTTCACACTCGCGGGTCGTGGCGTGAGCTTTGCCAACTTTCTCATCGCCCAACCTCAACAGCGGAGCGCACTTCCCGCATCGATGCGCAACTGTCCGGCGTTGACCGTTGCAGGTCCCGTCGGACTGCACTCCGGCCGCATCGAAGGAATCATGGGCGCAGATAGCATCGCTGCATCCCGAGCCCACACCGGATTGCGATCTTCACGTGATCGTCGCAGCTTCGACGCTCTCACCCGCTTCGAAGTTTGGTCCGCCGACACCAGCAAGAAACTCTCTGAGGCGTCGCGAAGCCCTGTCCGCGTTCAACAAAATCAACTTTTCATCGATCGTCGTCACGGCTACGCCGACGGCGGTTACTACACGGACACCACACAGTTGGCCCAAGTCCGAGTCCTCAAGATCATTGGACATGCTGGCCAAAAAACTGTGATCACAGTTTATGGAAACGATGCCGTACTCGAGAACATGGCTTTCGAACTTGAAGGCGGCCTGCGGCCTCAAGACGTGCTTCTCAATTTCCCGATGGCCTCAAGTCTTCGCATGGCGCGCGCAGGATCTGGCTCGTTTGGTATTCCGGCCTCGATCCTCGCCCCATACGCAGCCGCGGATTTGCGCGATCTCGCCATCACTGGCCAAGTCTTCGTCGGCAGTCTTTGTGGCAATGGCCAAATCAATGAAGGACTCTTTGCACATTGGCCGCAGGCGCAAAGCCCGTCGCTTCCGCCCGCGCCTCATCCTTGCGAAGCTCGTCCTCAAGCTTGCGCAGCCAAGTGATACCAACGCGAGCTCTTAGTTCGAGCTTGCGAGCGCAACGCCGATGGCCATCGCCGCCACCGCGGCGAGCTTTTCAAGCGTCAGTTTCTCTCCGAGCCAAATTCGTCCAAGCGCGAGGCTGATCATCAAGGTCAGCGCTCGCTTCATGGCTTCGAAGCTTCCGACGTGCATGACCTGCACGCCTTGGATCTGAAAGCTCAAGCCCAAGGTCGCGGCCAATGCAGCGACCAATAGCCATACTCCCAATCGCACCGACTTCACGCGCGGCCAAATCTCGATCGCCGAAGCTGTTCCGCGACTCCACGCTCGGCGTGCCGCTTGAACAAAGATCAACACCAGGGCGACACCCAGACACTGACTGGCGACGTAACTGGCAATGCCGACTTCACCGGACTGCGTGCAGATGCGATCAAAAAATGGCGTCACAGCCCAAAGTGCTGCGGTCAAAGTCATAAAGCCAAGTCCCGACCACTCAGATTTCTTCAGGGCTCGAGCTTCACCTCTCCATCCCAAAAACAAAGCCGCCAAGACGACAGTGATTAAGCCCACAACCTCCCAGGTACCGAGGCTTTCTGAGAATCCCACCCAGCCTACAAGTGCAGAGAAAACTGGCGTGAGCGACAGCAGTGGAACGGCCATCGTGAACGGCGCGCGCAAGACGGCGACAACGAACAACACATTCGCCAAAGCGTTGAAGAGGATCGAGGCCGCAGCGGCCCACCACCAGAGCGCCGCTTGCCCGCTCAATTCCTCCCAACGAAACCATGGCAGGTTGACCAGAGTTTGCAGCAGCATGATGCCGATCACGGCAGGCACGGGCGAAAGCGATTCGCCCACTTTTCGCCGTGAAAAATCAAACAGCGACCAACCCAACGCCGAGAGCGCGACGATCAAGAGACTCATTAAAACTTCGCGAGAATTGAAACTGTCGTCGTCGTATCGCCTTTGATCTTACCAGCAGGAGGCAAGTTCACATGCTCGTACTTGTAAGACAGCTTGGACGAAAACATCGAATTGATGGCGGCTGAGAGCGAGGTCTCTGAAGTCAGACGCCAATCCTCACTCACCTTAAAGTTCGGCGTATAGCGCGTTTCATGGGAGAAATCCGCCGTCGGCGAGATCTTCCATTTATAAATCGCGGCAACTTGTCCGGAACCAAAGCCCAGTTTGGACTTGTCCACGCGTTCTTCGTGCGTGTAACCCGCCGCAAGTTCGGTCTTCAGCTCCTGAAGATCACTCTTCATCAAAAAGTAACCCGAACCGACGGTGGTGGTGGTGCGCTCTTCCACGCCTGCAAACGTGTTCTTCAAATAGGCGCCCTCGGCGAACACATCGAACCAATCATCCAACTTGCGCGTACCCCGCGCCGTGGACTCGAAACTCTCCGCCGTCCGCACGTCTTGCGAAATCGTGGTGAGATACTTGGCTTTCAACTTCATTTCCCAAGGATCGAACTTCTTGAACAACACATCCGCCGCCACACCTGAGGTTTGGTTTCGCGTGTTGCCGTTGGTGACGATCGAACTGACTTCCATTGTGCCTTCCCAAGAGCGGGGCTGAGCCTCCGCCGCTGCCGGGGCAGTCGACTCCTGCGCCGAGCTTTGCGAAGTGCAAATTCCCGCACTTAAAATTACAGCTGCGGCCAACAGCGATTTGACCTGCACATATACAGACTTCGATTCGATCATTGTGACCTCTCGCATTTTCTTAAACCTCATCACGCATCCACGCTGACTTATTGCTACTTCTTACTTACGGATTCCTCGCGAAGCACTTTCTTCGCAATCACAAACACCACAGCCGCCACGATCAGAAAATCAATTCCCGCCGCGAGCACGGGGCCCACTCCAAACTTGGTTTCCCCGACTGTGAGTGCCAGATTTCGCCAGTCACCGCTTGGCAGCAACAGGCCGACGAAAGGCATGAGAAGTTCTTTGACCACAGAGTCGACCAAAGCATTGAGCTTGCCGCCGATGATCACCGCGATCGCCAATCCGACCACGCCATAGTTTTTCAAAAAGCTAATAAACTCTTTCGTCACGAGTTGGCTCCTTAGTTTGAAAGTTCACTCGTACTCAAACAAACAGTCGCGCCAAAACTCGTCAAGCCGCGAACGGACTTCGTCGATGCCATGGCCAAGAGCCGCCACTTGCGGCTTGGGCTGCAAAGAATGAATCACAGGCGGCGTGCGCTCGCCGATGCGCAAATTCTCTTCATATTTGACGAGAAACTGCTCACGCCGCTCATCATCGAACTTCGGCCAATGCGCCGACTTGAGCTTGCGTCCCGCCAGAACTGGGAATGGACCTTTACGATAATGCGTAAAGCGCCAATTCAAGGCTCGTCGGCGCTTTCCCAAAACATACATTTCGAAGGCTCGACGATCCAGATCTGGGCACATGCCTTCTTCCAGAAAGGCCAAAACTCCCGCCATACGGGTGTTAAAGTCCATGAGGTGCAGAGGCCCAAAACCAAAATCGCGGCGAACGTCATGAGCCGCACTGGTCGGGAGCGCACGGGTAGATCCCGAGCCGCTCGACTCCGCGTACCCGGTTTCTACAAACTGCAGATTGCCGAGGTGGCGACGATAGCCGAGGCGCCAAATTTCACGAACATGATTCTCAACGCACTCCAAAAGCTCGTCAGGCATTTCGACTGGCCCTTCGGAAATCACAATGCGCGGATCATGGGCCGAGCACCAAGTCTGAGCGATCAAAAAGATCTCATAGTCGGTTGTGCCAAAATCCACGTGCACATCCCAAGCGGGGCGTACGGCCGAAGACCTGTACTCCTCAATGTGCCACTCACCGATGGCCAGCATTTGCGGCCAAATTTCAGAGTCCAACAGCTGCCCAGCATTCTGAAAAACCTGATAGTGCCAAGGCTGCTTTTGAAATCCACCTCGCCCTCGACGAGGCTTCACGATCAATTCACCCGAGGCGTTTTGCCGCAGATCACTTTCCCACATCTCACGCTCGGACGGGGATCTCTGCCCTGGATCCGCGCTCCAACTTCGCAATCCGCCCAAGGCCTTCTTTCGACAAAATTCGCGTAGCGCGGCTTTGTCGATGCCCAACTCAGCGGACTCGGCCGAAGGTCCAACTAAACCCAGGCGCTCCGAAATCTTGCCGGCAATTTTCGTCAAATTCTCAGATGGCGAAACCACCCAGCGAATGTCGGCGAGGCGCACGCGCTGCTTTTCAAGTTCAGCCAAAATCACATCTGTCGAGAGAATCCCAACCTCAATTCGCCGAATCGCCGAGGTGTCATCGAGATCTCGATAGTTAGGCGTACCAGCCTCCACGACGTTGATCAGGCGCACGCCCCACTCAGCGGCATAGCGCTTAAGCGTGAAGTAGCGATATGCATCAAACCAGGTGTGCGACTGCAGCAGCAGAATCATCTTGTCTCCCAGCGATGAAATCGCGAGACGCCGGGCCGATCCACGACGTTCATAATCAAATGCAGGCGATCTTGCTCACCGCGATTGAAGACCTGATGCCAGCGATTGACGGATAAGAGGTAGGCCGATCCATCTGCGGGCAAATGCGCTTCACCCTCATCGCAGGCGAACACGGCGTCTGGCGAGGTGAGGATCGGTACATGCAAACGCACACAGTACTCGTGCTCCTCGGCATCGCGATGTCGCGAAGATCTTCCGTGAGCTTTCAAGAGCGACAATCGGGCGCGCGAAGGCTCAAGCCCCAACGCCCGCACTTGCAAAAGCAGTTCGGCGAGCGGGCCTCGACAAATCGGCGTCGGCACACGATACGCGCGCGATGGCAAAATGCCGCTTTGCGCTTCCAAAGTCTCACGCTCACCGGGCGTCGTCGCGGCATAGCGCAGTTCGCCCCGCTGCCAGCCATCGTGAGTCTCGCCATTGGACGACCAGACCGACCAGCCGCCGAAGAATTGCCCAAGCATATGCGGCGGGCCCGCCTGCGGTAAAACCTCGTTCACGACGAAGTTTCGCAGCTTTTCGATGTCGACCGAAAATAGCCCTCGATCCAGGCGTTCAAAGATCATCAACAGAAGGTTAGCACCTCTAAATTTGGCTACGCAAACCCTCCCACGCGCGTTAGGCTTGAGAGCAATGACGTCTTCTTCTGCGAACACCCCTTACGCAAAGTCGCAATCATCGAATCCGGCCCATCCTCAGGTGGCCCCACATGCCTTGGCGGTGCCTCGACTGACGAATCGACAACATTTCGTCTTCGGCTACAAAACGCCCTCGGGTGAAGAGCGTGCCTTTAGCTTTCGGCAAAGCCCACAAGACACTTGGATTGTTCGCTACGGTCGCTGCCTTCGCCCACCGGGTGGCTTTCGCGAAGAGTGTCTTCGCACGGCTCGGCGAATTGCCGAGCTCGCCAACGCACCCATTCACGTGATGTTTTCAGGCGGCGCGGATAGCGAAGTGGCACTGCGAAGCTTCCACGAAGCCGGAATTCCCGTGCGCGCTGCCATACTTCGCTTTCAGAATGATCTCAATTTGCACGATATTGCGTGGGCCGTGAACACCTGCGAGTCGCTCGGCATCGCCTACGACTTCCATCATTTGGACTTACTCAAATTCTGGGAGGGCGAGGCGCTGGCTTACGCCGAGGCCACGACTTGCTTAAGCCCGCAGCTATTGCCGACGATGTGGTTGGCCGACCAAATCCCCGGATATTGCGTCATGGGAAGTGGCGAAAACTACATCGTCAAACGCCGCCCCAATCTACCGGAAGGCGACGAGTACCACCCTTCGCTTTGGGATCTTTACGAAAAAGAGAAAATCGCCAGCTGGTACCGCCACTTCATTGTGCGCGGCCGCGACGCTTGCCCGGGCTTCTTTCAGTTCACGCCGGAACTCATGCTTTCATGGCTACTCGATCCCCAAGCCCAAGCGCTTTGGAAAGATCAGTGCTATCGACGCCTCGATTCGATGTCGAGCAAGCTCGCCATTTATCAAACTCATTTCGGCATACAAGCGCGACCCAAATACACAGGTTATGAACGCGTCGCCGAAGCCGAGGTCCGCCTCCGAGATGAGCTGGCACGACGCCTTCCGCCCGCTCAACAGATTTACAAGACTCCAGTTCCCACCCTGATTCATCAGCTCCGACCCGATCCCGATCGTCCACATCCGGCATCGCGAATATCAGGATTTAAAAACTCACCATGGGATCGCGACTTCGATCCGCGCGAACTTCCGCCTGGCTTCACGCACACGCCCACCGCACAGGAAGTCTGACCGTGTGGCCGTACACCAAGATTCGCGACGGACAAGCCGCATTTGAATTTGGCTATCGCAATCGCGACGGCGAGACCCGCTGGATGCAGCAGCGACAAAGTGATGATGAGATTTTTGTCGCACGCTTTGGTCGCGCCGAACGCGACGCCAAAAGCTTTCGCGAGGCCAATCGCTGGGCCGCCGATTTTGTCTTCACCTCTTGCGCCGAGGCCTCGCTCATCCCCACGCTCTTCTATAGCGGTGGCTTGGATTCGGAGATCGCCTTCACCGCCCTGCTGGAAGCTGCGGAAACTCACCCACAAGCGCATCGCCTCGATGTGGTGGTGATGCGATGGCTGACGCCAACAGGTGAGGAGATCAACTCGACCGATCTCGCAGACGCGCGTCGGTTTTTGAAACTCGTCAATGAGCGCCTCGGGGACGCAACAGCATCGCGCGCCACAAAGCTTGTGATTCGCGCTCGCGAGCTCGACTTTCAGCTGCTCGAGTACTGGCGCTCAGCGGATTTGCTGGCCGACGCCGACCAAGATCAAATCGTCAGCCCGCAACTTCTCGCACTCCTTCGCGGCATCGATCGACATCGCCAAGAGTCGCCGCAGGCTTGTCCCATCATTGCTCAAGGCGAAGCTCACTACAAAAAATCCGGACCTGAACGCGAAGAGTATGAGCCGAGCCTCTGGCAGCTGATGGAAAGCGAACGTCTCTGCGGCCTGTTTCGCCATTTCTTGCGGCGCCAAGAGCCGGCATTCCCCAGTTTCTTTCAAATTTTGCCGGAGCAGTTCGCGGCGCAGCTGCGCCTCAACCCCATCCTTCATCAACTGTTTCAGCATCAACGCTATGGGAAGATGGGAACGCGCACATCCAAGCCGCTGATCCTGGCGCATGACTATCCGGACCTCACGGCGCGCGTGAAGCTGCATGGCTTCGAAGCCGTGCAGGAGGAGCATGATCGATGGCGACAAGTTTTGGCGGAGCGACTTCCACACTGCGATCAGAACTTCGCCATCGCTTTCTATGATCTCTATCAGCAACTTCGACCACTTCGCGAGTGGCGACCCAGCACTTGGATTGCAGGCTGGGGACTGGATGACGAACTCACGGATCGTCGCCTGCATGCCGATCAGATTTTTTTCACTGAAGCGCCACTCACTTCGCCGGAGATTCAGATCGCAAGCGTGGCTTGGCAACCGGATGCGCCACGAACACTTCCGGACTCGACCTGGATGATGCAACAGTTTCTCGAGTTCGATTTGGGTACAGCGGAAACGCTGGCCGCGGCTTGGCGGTCACATCTTCTGAGCCAAGGGCATTTTGCCGTTTTACCCCATTGGAGCCATGTTCAAAGTTCGTCGGCCAAAGCCACCTCGGCGAGTTCGCCCAAGCTGATTCACGACAGTGAGAATTTGGCACGTTGGTTGAGCTTTATTAAAGCTCGTCACCTCGACATCACTTTGCATCCGCCTCAAGCCGAAGGCGCACAAAACGTCGATGAAGCTTGGTCGGAGCTTCTCGCTCACACGCAGAAATTTCTTTATTCAATCGGCGTGCGCAGCCGGCCGGCTCAGCGCTGCGTGCGCGTGGAACCCGACCATGCGGCCATCCCACCGCTCGTCAAATCTCCGCAAGCCTGGCAAGCACCGCTACGCGAAGTGGCGCATGCGGAGTGGCTGACGGCCTTTCGGCAGGCTGTGCCTGACGCCGTGTTGGGCGCCAATGTGTTCGGCGCGCGAAACATCTCAGGTCGCGCGAGTGCTCGTCGCGATCTTCGCATCAGCCTGGCATGGCAACCGCCCCAGCTGCGTCAACCGACCTCGTGGGTGCATTTGATCGCGCAGACGCCGGAACGCATTCGACTGCGAGGTTTTGTCACGCATCCTCGGCATCGCGGCCAAGGTCACATGACGCAAATGCTGAGCGCGCTCCTTGAACAACTCGCGCAGCTCGCCTCGCCATCGTATTGCGAAATCGAAATCTTCGCATGGGTCGAAACCGTGAATTTCTACAAGCAGCGCGGTTTTGTGATTGATGAGGCATTTGGAATACGCGACGAGGAGCTGGCGCCCGATGTCGCACGCCCCCCGCGTCGCATGCAGCGACTGACACTTCCACTTCGACCGCGCCCCGCCTCGATCCTTGCCGAGGACATCAACTCATGAGGACGAACAACTCGCCACCGAGCATTCCCTCAGGAAACTCGAACGGGACAGATCGACGAAGTCGATGCCCGCGCTGTTGGCAACCGCAGTTCAGTTGCTTTTGTGAGGCTTTCCAACCCCAGCACTTACCCTTTCAGCTTCTTGTTCTCATTCATCCGATCGAACGCAAGCGCCGACTCGCTTCGGGTCGCTTGCTGCACGCCCTCGTCGAGCCTTCGATCTGTATTGAAGGCGAAGACTTCGTTGCGCACACCGGCCTTCAACGCTTACTTGATGATCCAAACTTAAAGCCCTATGTGCTGTCGCCCGGCACGGGCTCCGTGGATCTCGATCTGTTGAGCTGCGATCAGCGACGTGAAATTCTTCACAGCGAGGATCACCGCCGCCTTTTACTGATTCTGATCGACGGGACCTGGGCCACAGCGCGCCGAATGCTTCGCAGTCCGCAACTTCGCGACCTGCCTCGGCTCATGTTCACGCCTCGACAAAGTTCGCGCTTCATCGTCCGCAAACAACCCAGTCCCACTTGCCTTTCAACTCTCGAGGCCACCGCCGAGTTCATCGAACGTTTCACGTTTGCAATGACCGAGAACCAGGCGTCTGGCCCTCACCAAAATTCAAACCTGCAAGATGTGGCCGATCGGCTTCGGTCGGCCTTTGCACGATTGATTCAGGCGCATTTGGATCAAGATCCATCCATGACCCACACAAGAGCTAAAGGCCCCGAGGCCAACATTGAGCAACTTTGACCACGCCGTGAAACTCCCGGTGTTGTTTTCTTCCCCCAGCGTTCCAGTTTTTACCTAAGCCTTGCCGCCGGATGCCTCTCTCAAGCCGAATCTGCTTAAAGGCCCTCATGCCAGGTCGCCCTCCGCCGTATTCTTACGCCACCCGCACTCGGGGTGCGCACATCTTTCACCTCGACTACAACGAGTATTGGGGTCGCATCCACCCCGAACTCGCGCATCGCTTTGAGGTCGAGAACTTCACTCGGCAATATGCGATGAGCTCACCGCGATCCATACTCGACTCTCTGGGTGAAGTGACCGGCTGGTCGGCGGCCGCACCCTCGTGGGCCACGCACGGCGCGGACGAGGCCTTGCTCCACAGCCTTTTGGCAGCTCGGCTGCAATTCCCACCACAACACCCCACTCAAAGTTACGTCCCGTCATGGGCGACAACTTGGTCGCCATCTTATGAACATGCCAGCACCTTTGCGGCCCAACTCGGCTTGCAAATGTTCAAAGACTTTCGCGAAGCCGAGATCGTCTATCATTGCACACCCAACAATCCGACAGGCGACTTTACCGGTGACGCCGTTTCGTTTGAAAGCTTCGAAGATCAACTCGGCTCTCAAGACTCGGCTAAGTGGTTAGTGCTGGATTTGACCTATGAAGACTACATGCCGTCGTCAGCTCGTGAGGCGCAGGCTCAGTGGGTGGCCGAGCGTCTTCGCTCGAATCGGCCAACTGTGGCTGTAAAGAGCTTCGCCAAGTGCTTGCCGATCGCGGGCTTTCGCTTCGGCTTGATGGCGACCAACATCCCCATCGTGCAAGAGCACTTTGATCGAGTCTACAATCGAAAGCTTGTGACCGAGGCCGCTCTTTATGTTTTGCAACACGGCTTGGATCACCGAGCCTTCTATGCCGTCGAACGCCAAAGCATCTTTGATGTGCGACAAGAGTTACATCGCGGCCTCTCCGCATTGGCTTGGTCTTATGGTGTGCAGCTACAGATTCCTCCTGGCGGAAACTTCATCCTCGGGCATGCCAACGATCTGCAACTGGGTGCCTTTCACAAGGCTCTTCAACAAGTCGGAATTTCAACTCGCCTCAAGTCCACGGATCAAGGACAGAGCTTGTTGCGCATCACCTCGGTCGGCGAAAGTTATCTTCCCGAAATTTTCCAGCGAGTGCGTGAAGCGCGCGAAGCCGAAAGCACACCGCCGGTGCTAATTTATTAACTTTTGGATGCCAGCTTGGCGAGGAGAGCGAAGATGCAAGTCGAAACACCGCGTACTTCACTCCGTTCGACGGCGAAGGACAAATCTGTCTCGATCGCGTCTTACCGCATGAGCTTCATTGAATCGCCTGGCCAGGCCTTGTCCGCGCCCGCCCGCGCCGAGCGGCTAGAGTTTCTTCAAGCACATCTCGGTCATTGCACGGCGGACTATCTCGACGAGCGACTTGCAAAATACAATCTGTTGCTCGAAGCCCATACCCCCCAGGGGGTCCGCGCCGCGATGATGTTCGGTCATCTCACCGAGCTTCAGTGGCGAGGGGTCCGTTGGCCGCTTTTGCATCTTGGACTTTCAGTCGTCCATACGGAGCATCGCGGACAAAGTCTTGCGCGTGAACTTCCTAAAGTTTTGGTCCGCCGCGCGCTCGCACGACATCCACTCAAATTCTCGACGCTTGGTATTTGGCTATCCGCCAAATGCTCAAGTCCAGCGAGCTATCAAAGTCTCAAGCGAGCGACCGAGCCGCTCTTCTACCCGACTTTCAATGCCCAAGGCGAACTTGAGCCTGCACCCGATGCCCTCCTCCAGGCTGTGCAATCCGCCTTGGGACTGGAGCTGAGCCAGTCTCCGATCCTCTACGGAGCCAATCAAGATGCGCGCTTTCAGTTGCCGAGCGAAGACTACCGTCTTCCCGCAAAGCTCTTAAAGTTCTATCGCGAAGAGATTCTTCCCTCGCAAAGCGAAGTCCTCTGTATGGGACTTTGGCATCCATTGCGTCTACTACCCGGTGCAAGGCAACTCACTCGCGCACTCGGCTCACGAGGCGAGCAATGATTTCCAAACTCGTCATCATCGATCTCGATTTGACTCTCTACTCGATGGCGGAGTTCTTGCGCGCGCACCCCTTCTCACCGCTCACCTGGGGACATGCACTTTGGCGGTGGTCGCCCCAAGCCGCAGATCAAGCCATCGACCAAGCTTGGGAGAACTGCAAATCTCAGATTCATGATCGAATTGCGAAGTTCGACGACTTAGCCGCACAGTCGGCATGTGAAATCTTGTGGCTCACAGCCAATCCGCTCACCGAAGTGAAACTCTCCAGCTTTCAAGCCCATCATCGGACAGCCAGTTCCTATCCTCTGAGTAAAGTGAATTGGGCAAAGGCCCAACAGCTGGATCGCGCCTTTGCCGTCTTGGGCGATCGGCAATCTGACGCGCTGTTGGCTCAGGCTCTGGGCGCGCATTTTTTTGGCTACAGCATCTCTCATCCGGCACAACGCCTCACCGATCAACGCTACACCCATGAGTTGCTGAAACTCTGGCCACAATCGGCGCTGCAGGCGTCAGCAGCGCATCTCAAGACGCAGGAGATCCAAACATGAGTTTTCTCACTTCACTTCGCAACGTCGACTGCACGCGCGTTGACCGTGTATCGGGCTTCCGCAAACTTTCACTCGGCACGTGGCGCGACGCCTACGATCCCTCCGTCTACGGATGGATGTGCGTGGATGCCGAACCCATCGACAAATTTTTGGCCGCTCGCCGCGAACAAAGTGGCGAGACTCTGACCTACACGCACTTTTTCACCGCCGTACTCGCGGCCTATTTCAAAGCTCATCCCGAGGCCAATGCACTTTTACGTTTTGGTCGACCTTATGTTCGACGCCACATCTCCGCGCTCGTCCAAGTGGCAATTCCCGCCCAAGGCCATCACGATGTCGACTTGTCCGGCGTCACGCTCCGTCAACTTGAGTCCAAGAGCCTCATCGGCATCGCTCAAGAAATTCGCCACCAAGCTGCGAAAATTCGCCGCGGTGAAGACAAAGAGTTCGCAAAGGCCAAAGGCGCGCTTCAGGCGATTCCGTTTCTGCTCATGTTCCCGTTCATCCGCCTGATGTCGATCGTCAGCTATTCGCTGAACCTCAAGTTGAGCGCCTTGGGATTGGCCGAAGATCCATTTGGCACATTCATGGTCACCAACGTCGGCAGCCTCGGAATTGATGCGGGCTTTGCTCCACTGGTTCCCTACTCACGCTGCGGATTCGTCTTCTCCATCGGAAAAAAAGCCTTGCGGCCAACTGTCAGCGAACAAGGTCATGTCGTCGCTCGCGAACAGCTTTCCATCTCCGCGACCTTTGATCATCGCCTCTATGATGGATTCCATTTGGCGGGCCTCGTTCGCCATGTGGAGCGAGCTTGCGCTCGTCCCGAAGACGTGCTGACCTAAACCATGTCCGAAAGCAAAAAGTCGAAGGAGTCCGCCCACTCACGCACAGGGCTTGGCATAATGACGGCCTGGCGATGGCGAGACTTTCCTTGGTTGGATTCGGAGTGGGCTCGCGCGCGTTGGTCTTATCTGATTGGCTTGGGATATTTGCTGATCGGCTACTTGGGAACGAACGAGTTCGCCGCGCTCAACCCTTGGCAACGTCCCGCACTTCCCATCGCGACCTCCATCGATGCCGCACTTCCCTATGTACCGGAGACGGTGATCTTCTACGTTCTCTACTACCCGCTGCTGTTGACACCGCTCCTCTTCGCTCCGACCGTCGCGAGTCTCGCGCGCCTGACTCTTGCGCAAGCGGCGATGAACACATTTTCGTACGTGGTCTTTATCCTCTACCCGACACCGATTGAGCGACCATCGCTTCCCAATTCACCTTGGCAATTTCCTGAGGACTGGGCGCGCGCCATCCTCGAAACACTTTATCGTGCCGATCATCCCTACAACACCTTTCCGAGTTTGCATGTCGCTCAGACGGCATTGATCGCCTTGTTCTTTGTCCGCTATGAAGCCAAATTTTTTCTTCGCCCGTTAAGCGCCAAGACTGCGACCGCCGTGATGGCAGCCCACGCGATCATGGCCGCACTAGTGGCGATCTCAGCTGTGCTCATCAAACAGCACTATGTCGCGGACGCAGCCGCCGGTGGCGTTATGGCAGGCGTGCTTGCTTGGTTGATGTGGTCGCGCGGTCAAAAGTCCATGTAACCGGATTCAGATGCGATAACTTCAGCGAGCCGCAAACTTCAGAAGTCGCTCTGCGCCCAAGCCCGACGCAAGTTCTCGCGATCCTCGGGATGCGCCAGTTCAGTGAGCGCATGGGCGCGTTGACTCAAGTTAAGTCCTGCGAGATTGACCGCGCCCCACTCTGTCACAACCCAGTGCACATGCGCTCGAGTCGTCACCACGCCGGCACCTGGTTTCAATTGCGGCACGATTCTGGGTTGCCCCTTTTCAGATCTCGAGCTGAAGGCCATGATCGGCTTACCTCCAGGACTCAGCACTGCCGCTCGCATGAAATCCATTTGCCCGCCCACACCTGAAATCACTTTCGGTCCGATAGAGTCCGCACAAACTTGTCCGGTCAAATCAATCTCCACACAAGAGTTGATCGCCACCACCTTGGGATTTCGCGCAATCACGTTGGGGAGATTCACGTAGCTGGCCTCAAGTTGAATCACACTCGGATTGTCATGAATAAAGTCGTAGAGCCGCTTTGATCCGGTCACAAAAGTCGAGACGCACTTTCCGGGATGAACTCGCTTTTGAGAATTATCGATCGCCCCCGACTCAATGAGCGACAAGGCGTGATCCGACCACATTTCAGAATGCAATCCCAAATTCTTGTGGCCGCGCAAGGCCGCTAGACATGCGTCGGGCACTTGGCCGATCCCCGCCTGCAAAGTCGAACCATTCTCCACAAGGCCTGCGACATGGGCGCCGATTCGCTGCGCGATCTCGCTAAGAGGCTTGGAAGGAACTTCGGGAAGCTCTTCATCCACTTCCATCCAAGACGCAAATCGAGAGATGTGCACAAAGCCATCACCGTGAACTCGGGGCATGCGCGGATTCACTTGGGCGATCACCACCTTCGCGGTCTCAACCGCGGCCTTCGCTCCGTCTACGCTCGTGCCCAATGAACAAAACCCATGTGCGTCCGGCGGCGACACATGTACGAGTGCGGCATCGAGAGGCAAATGTCCGTCTCGAAACAAGCCCGGAACTTCGCTGAGAAAGACGGGCAAGTAGTCGACACGCTGATAATCCAAAAGGCGTCGATAATCTTTGCCGACAAAGAGATTGGTGATGCGAAAGCATCGCGCCAGATCTTGAGCGCTCACGCCGCGAAGTTCAGTGTGCAGATGCACCAACTCCAGATCGCGAAGCGAATCCCCCGCACTCAGCAAAGATCGCAACAAGGCATTCGGTGTGGCAGCACCTCCGTGTACGAACACACGTTGTCCGGCCTGAAGGTGTTTTCGCCAATCGATCACTTCGCACTTTGCGGAGCTTTCGGCTTTCGTCCTGATGTTCGTGCTTTGCGATGCCATGCTTCTCCCGACTCTTTGACCATTTTGGCGTTCTGGCTCTTCTTCCACGCGCCCACGGATTCACGTTGGCTGTGATGCGAAACTTTCGTTTAGAATTGAAACGAACTCAATCTTGAGTCACGCGCCAATTTCACACTCGCGTCGCTTTGGCTCGATCTACGTTTGTCACGTGGCATTGTGACCCAAATCGTCGCCTCAAAACGTAAAAACTTTGAACAGCCGAAGTCCAACTCGAAATCGCGACGTCTCCATCAAGAATCAGCCCGAGCACGACTTTGCACCACTTGTGACTTCAGCTGTGCGCGCGACGCGAACTCGCCTCGCACTTAATTTCACAGCGTGAAAAGGGGAAACTGTATGCAAGACCCGAAGTGGAATAACTATAAGATCCATCCGTCCGTCGTCGACTGGCTTAAGAAGGTGAATCGAAATCTCCAAGGCGCAAAGAAGCTCTTCGTCTTGGCCTTTCTCAGCTCCGGTTGTGGCTTAGCTTCCGGAAGCGCCACAACGGCGCATGCGCAAGCCAACAATGCCGAACCCTCGCGCGTTCAGGAGTCCGAGATTCGCGAACTCATCGATCGCAACCTTGCGCCCGAGCTCGCCGAGCCCGGCCGCCTACGCGTGAGCTTTTGCCCACGCTGGAATCAAATCAGCACGACGGAGCGACGCGAGACACTGCAACACTTCTTCGTCGCGCTCGCTCGCGCCGAATCGAACTTCCGTCCTCACTTGATGTTCTATGAGCCCAGCATCAGCGGCCAAGACCTGCTCACCGGCCAAGAGCATGTCTCCGAGGGACTTCTGCAACTCTCATATCAAGATGCCAGAATCTACGGCTGTCGCTTCGACTATGATCGTGAACACCGCGAGTTCCAACAAGACTTCCAAGCGCGCAACAATCGCATGAGCTGGAAAGCACGCAACGCACACCGAAGCATTCTCCAGCCCGATCGAAATCTCGAGTGCGGCGCCCTCATCGCCAATCGTCTGCTGTTGAGCGCCAGAAACTCTCAGCGCGACTTGCTCCAAGTCATGGGTGCTTATTGGGGAACGCTTCGCGCGGGTCGGCCCAGCCGCAACAAGGTGATCCGGGAAGTTCAACAACGCATGCCCGCCTGTCTGAGCGCTGGCTGAGCAAAGCCTACAAATTGCCCTCATTTCAACGATGAATTGAGGGCCTCCTCTTGTGTTTTACGCCAGACCGACTACTCCAGGCCTAGGTTCTGGTCGGACCTTGCTGGTTTTTCTCTGAGGGGGGAGGGCTGAGGCATGAGGGGAATCTCAAATCTTTTGCGTGGTCGAGCTCAAAGTCGCATTTCCAATTTCAAAAAATCTAACGCACTGGCCTTGAGCGCCGGGCTGATGTCCCTCCTCATGGGCAGTTCAGCCGCGGCCGACGCAAGTAACTTTCTCTGGTCGCTCGAGCGCGAATTTTTCTTTCAAGCGCCGCGACTGCAAAGCGTGGCGATGCAGGTTCGCATCGCTCAACCTTCAACGATTCAGCGCTGGGGCATTGTCGGCGAAGACGCCGCCGCCCACTACAATGATTGGCTCAACACGCTCATCGTTCCAGCGGAACTGACCGAGACTCTCAGCGACTCAAGCTTTCAGCTTAAGCCCTGGTCACAACTTCGTGCAGATCTCGGCAGCGTCGCCACGGTTCGAACCGGAACTTTGTTCCATGAGCTGGCCCATGCGGAGTGGGACTTTCTGGTCGAAGAAGGCTCGAGCCTCGAAGATCGAGACTTGCTCTCCGTCTTCGCAAGCGAGCTGCCCAAGTATCATGGGCAACTTGGCCTCTGGTCGCGGCGACTCTTGGCGAGCGAACTTTTCGCCTACTACCGCGGTGACTTGATCTCTGCGATCGCCCAAGATCGAATCGAAATTGAAATGTCCTCTGGCCTTGATGACCGAGGCGCATGCCGAGGTCAACGCGCTGACGGCAGCGTTCGCGATCTGCATGACAACAAGCAAAGCTACCTGGACCGAGCCATGCCACAGTTCGTCTATGTGCAAGGCAAGGAAGTGAATCTCGACGTCGACCCACAGGCCCGGCAGGCTCTGCATGCCGCATTGTCTCGCCATGCGCGAGCCACGTTGCAACCTCTTGCGGACCGCCAAGCTCTGCGGGCTCGACTTGCGAGCGACCAACCTCTGCTTCGCCGTCTGCAAAAGTGTCGCGCGCCTTAACGAACCCGCGGCACTTGAAATTCATGGACTGAAAAGACTTAGCGCGTGCTTCGCGCCGGTGCGGGCGTCGCGCCCGCGCTCGGACCAGCCCCGGTTTGCGTCAAGCGACACAAAGGCTCAAAACGCTGACCCTCGCATCCGCTCCAGTTCTGCACTTCGGGAATTTGCAAATAGGCGCCGACGCGCAAATGACTGCGCGGATAGTTGATATCGAATTCTCCGGCCTCCTCACAGTGGGCTGAAGCAAAAAAGAACAGCACATCTTGCCGAGGCCGCTCGCGAAAACTCTGCGGGCTTCGCGCGATGTGCGCTGCTAAAAGATCCGCACCAATCTGATCCGCCAAACACTCTTTGTGCACATCATGCAGACTGTCAGGCTCACTGCTCACACGATCTGGATGGCCGCATCGAATTTGTGAGTTGTCGATGGGTGTCGACTCGCCGATCGGCTCGCGCTGAAATGTCGGCCCCGGCTTCCCGCCCTGCGTGTTCAACAAGTTGAGATGTTGATCTTCGGGCACAGCTTGGCTGACACAACGAGCGGAATCCAAGAATGGATATTGCGCATAAGTGCTGGGGGCGCGCACTTGCGGAGCTTCCAACAAGCCGCAGGCACGCAAGGCTTCTGCCGATCGACGACTGGCGGAGTTTCGGTCGCCCGCAAACAATGTCATGGCTTGTTCGCGCTGGCGATTGCCGCCGGCCAAATAGCGGAGCACCTCCGTCACATCATCTTGCGGCCGAGTGCGCAAACACGAGCGCACGGCCTCCGCCGCAGGTTCGCGCATGCGCATCGACGAGTCGGCGTTTCGTAAAGCGCCGCGAAAGCGATGCAGTTCGACGTAATTGCAAGGATCAGCCAAGTGCCCGATCTCGTGCGCAAGAAGCGGCAAAAGCGACTCGCGCGGCAGTCTCGCCGCCAAGGGGCACAAGGTGATGGTGTTGCTCGCGGCCTGGTAGTTGGCATTCATCGGCGTGTCTTGGCAGGTGTCGACTGATGCATCTGCATAGCCGATTCGCAATTCACGAATCCGATTCACAAGGTAGCGTTGATGATCTGTCCACAGAGATTCGGGTCGGCCTTGTGTGACTCTCTGAATGAAGGTCTCGCGGAGAGCATCAATGTGCGTGCGCTGTTCGGCAATCAAACTTGCCGCTGGAGGCTGCTGCGCTAATGTGCGCAGCTCCCGATCATTCTTCCAATTGCCCAGACGCAACGGATTGGGCAGAACGCTTCCATCCGAATAGGTCTCAAGCACAGATCGACGTTGGCGACGCCAAGTCTCGCACACCGAGCCTCGATTGTTGGGCGGCAAGTCCGCATACATGTCCGTGCAGTTCGGTCGCGCCTGCCCCGCTGGCAGCGCGGTCGTCGAGCTGGTCACGCGTAAGGCTTCGCCGTTTTGATTGGCCTTCGCGGCCTCGGTCCCAACGAAGATTCCTAGGCTAGACATCACGACGAGGCTCAAGCACCTCGCAAGATCGCCACTCCCAGAAAGCTTCCTGAAAATCCCACGAAACATCCCGCCACCTTTGGCGACATCTCGTCGCCCCCATCAGTCCTTCCAGAATACGTGAACAGTCACGACCTCGTCGCGGCCAACTCTCGTCCATCGACCTTCGTCGAGACTGCATGACACCGGCATCGACGTCCCGCCAGCCCAACTGCAAACTGAGGGCTATGTTCACTCTGGAAAGCAGTCTCAGTTTTCCGCTCCCACCGGATCGAGTCTGGCAAGCCCTCGTGGACACTCGTCAGTATTCACTTTGGAATCCGCTCATTCGCAAATTCGACGCGCCCGCAGGGCTTGCGCCCGGAAAGCCCGCGCACTTGCAAGTCAAGCTCTGGGGAACTTCATGGCGCTTTCGCGTGACGATGCTTGAAGTCAGTCACGCACGTCGACTCGCTTGGCGCGGTGGCGTGACCGGTTGCCTCACGGGCGAACATGAATTTTTGTTGTATGCCGAGGCCAACGGCACGCGGCTTGTGCATCGCGAAGTCTTCCGCGGCGTGCTCAGCCGCTTTGTCCCGCTCAACCTGCAGCAGAGCCTCGAAAAGCAGTACGCCATGATGGATCACGCTCTGCACCGGTACTTGTTACCCCTGTAAAATCCGAATCTCACCAAATCCTGACGAAAAGATTTTCTCGACTCGCGCTCAGCGCCGGGCGCACGCACCTCATTGTGACTCTGGGACTTGAAGTTTCGCCTCAATTTGTTAGTCCTCTCCGAGCTTTTACAGCCGATCACTTCACACTCAGGAGAACTCACTCATGATTTCCACCGCCAAGAAAATTCTGAACCTCTCAGTCTCCACCTTGCTCGCGGCCGCCGTATTTTCCGCAGCTGCGCCCGCGCGCGCCGAAAGCCTCAACATCGGCACCTTCTTTTTGCTCGATTCAGAACTTCCCACTGAGCTTCAAAACCAGCTGCGCCGCGAACTCGAAAAGCGCTGCCGCTTTGACGCCAACACTCGCTTTGAGGAAGTGCGCACCGAGGTTCGCGTCGAACAAATTGATCAGGGTGTGATCGATCACTTCTACACCACGCACTTGATCGCTCGCGAATTCAACGCCAACGGCACACAGAACTTCACCGCCATTGTCGTCGAATCCTCGTGGTACGCGGGCAGCAACCCCACGCCCGAGGCCTACGCACAAATCGATCGCATCGACGCCGCCTACGGACGCTGCCAGTAATTCCTCGACGACCGAGTAGGCTTTACAAGGCGGGCCGCAGACGCCGCCCGCCATCTCCTACAGAATTCATTCGAAGTGGGCATGGGACCTTGCCCATCGGCCCCGAACTTGCGACGCCTGTGCGCATGAAAACACTTAGGTCGTCGCTCGTGATCCGTCGTGCCCTAGGCCTTGCCACACTTCTTTCGCTGAGCGGACTCGGCTGCAGCGAGCTCAAAAAAATCGACGAAATGAAGGACAACACCGCCGAGATGCGCGAGACCACGCGCGAGCTCAATGACCGAATTGGCGAACTTGGCGAAGTTGCCAAAGACGATCTTCGCGGTGGCCTCAACAACATCAACACCGGCGTGGGCGAACTCTACGATTCCATGCGCCAAGGTGATGCCTCGAACTTACGACGACTCGCTTTCGAGCGCATGCTCACGGCAAGTCGCCTTGAGGCACGTGTTGCCGAAGCCGGGCTGTATTTGATGTCCTTTGAATTTCAACTTCTGGGCGCGACGGCCGTCGACCAGAGCGTGGAGCGGCGAGATCTTCTCTACCATCAGGCTCTGGTGGAGTTTTTCTTGCGCTTGGATGAAATCGCCCCGCGCTTTCATGAAGTTTGGCCGCAGGCTCAACCTCATCCCGACAAGAACACCGAAGAAAATCGAGCTTCAGCTTTTGCCGCATTGGCGTTTGCGCTTCACAAAATCAACCGCAAGCAATTGGCCGATCCGCGCGCAGGCCAGCCGCAATCCATCTACGATCTCCTGGTGCACGCTCTGCGCCTGAAGCCCGACATCGATGCCGGCCGCGTGCAGCTGCCCGCAGGCCCGCATTACATCAAAGAGATCTTGGCTCGCGAGGCGCGCGTGAATCAGCTTCTGCAAACTCGCTACAACATCTTCACCTACGGATTGATGGGGCTTACGACCGACATCAACGACAGATCGATTTGGGGACAGATCTGGCAACTGGCGATGAAAGTCGAAATCGACTTGAGCGAAAACACGCGAGGTCGTGCAGGGCTTCAGTATGTCATCGACGAAATTCTGCTCCCCGCCGCCAAAGTCGCCAAAGATCTTCGTGAACTCAGTCAGCGCGACATTCGTTTCGCGCCCCGACTGACAACTTTGACTTCGATGATTCAACAGCGCCTCATCCTACGTCCAGTGGTCGAGTTTGTCGGTCGCGATCGTTCGCATGTCGCGGGCCCGATTGGCATCACGGCTTTGGAGTCACAAGCGGCTCGGCTTTGGAACGAATATCAGTCTCCCTGATTTGATCTGAGTGACATTGGCTCGCGAGCACGCGAGCCTTGTGGCATGAACACAAACTCAAGCCCCTACTCAAAATCGACAACGCCTCCTGGATCTGGCCCCGGTTCTGGCCCCGGCTCAGCACCGACTTCGAGTAAGCTCGGCGTTTGGCTTTTCGCGATCTTCGGCTCGATCGCTGGTCTTGGCGTACTCGCCGGCGGCGTCTACTGGCTCGTCACTGCCGAGCTTGAAGGCTTTCAGCACAAATCTTATCAGAGCGAAGCTAAGATCACTCTGTCGTCGCTTTACACCGCGCAGATGCTCACCAAAGCCGAACATGATTTCTACTCCAGTGACCTGCAACATGGAGACATGGCGCCACAATCTCTGCGCTACAGTTACGGCTACGTTCAAGCCTCGGCCGCCTCTGAACAAACTCAAGCTCTCGGCATTGATCCCCAGCGACATTTCCAAATCAGCGAAAAGGGCGCCGGTGATGATGCGACCGAGGCTGAAGCTTTACTGGAGCGAATGCGGCAAATTTGTCCAGACTGCGTGGTCTCGGAGTCGGGCTTTAAGGCCTTCGCATTTGCGAATCTCGATGGTGATCCGGAATGGGACGTCTGGACCATTGATCAAGACAAGAACTTACAACATCTCCGCAACGATCTAGATGATTTGTGAGACGTTGCCGTCGCGATCACCGCTGAGTTCGGATTAACTCGCGACGGAATTCCCGCAAGCGGCTCCCGTCCAAAACTTCGCCAGTCTCAAGGTGAAACAAAGCGCAGATGTTCGTGGAACGGGCGGCTTTGGCTCATCTAACCTAATCTCACGCCGACTTGGCATATTCAGGTAAGAAACTGCAGGCCGGCGCTGTTTGGGGGAAAAATTCATGCAGCTCAATCCGAGATCGTGGCGGGACGATTTCCGGAGCCGAGTGAATGAGATGACTGAGAGTTCGAAGAGCCAACAACTCGATCAACAACTTGTGCGCGCGCCTTTCGAGTCCGATGCTTCTTCACTGAGTGCTCCACTGATTCTTCACAAGCTTCGGGACAAGTTTCGTGCCGAAGCCTGGCGAGTCGGTCTGATTCTTTTGGCCCTCATTTGGTCACTTCAAGAGGCGCATGCGCAAAACCAAGTTCGCTTGAGTGAAGTCGAGATCTACAAGCGCTGCTACGCGCGCCTCACGCGCTCGCCGGCGCCCGATAACGACACTCAACTGCGTCGCGTTTCACAGGGCCTGTCGACCGGCGCCGCCGCTTGCTTGGCGCTGATTGACTCAGCCCAACTTCGCGCCAACGCCCAAGGGCAATTCCAGCTCGCTGATGCCGCGAACATGACTTCGAGTCGCGTGCTTCAGACTTTGCACGACGTGCATCGCACTTGGTTGCAAGGCCACGTTCGCAATGAGCCGACACCGGCGCTGATCAACTCCGTCGTGCAAGATGTCGAAGAGCAGGCCCTCTACTTCACGCGCGCAGCACTCGGCCAAGGCCAAGCCTGGTCAGGCATAGTTCGCGGTGAAGACTCGTTGCGCTCCATGCGAGTGCGCGACTTGGACTCGAGCCTCACACGCTTCCAAGCGCAAACTTTCTTCAACTATAGTGGCGCCGTTCGCGATGCCGGCAATGCCTATGACGATTACGCCATGGCCTATCAGCACGCGGCAGGCAGTGCCAACGTGACCGCCATTCACTTTCGCGACGAAGACATCGTCGCCACGGGCCGACTGATCGGCCTTGAGCGTGGAATCGATTTCCGCATTCCCTTGATCTACAATCTCGGCACGGTCGGTTCGTACTCGCGACTTCGCGCCGATGGCAGCATCGAAAACATCCCTCTTTCCAGTTGCCGACCGACGGGCTCAACAACACCTTCGCAAGAGTGCTTAGATTTTCGTGCATCTGGGCAACAAGCGCGAGTCAATGTGCCGCTGAACAATCACGCAGGTGGCGGCATTTTGGGATCTGTGTCCTTCATCTCTCATAACACCAATCTCACCATCAATCAGATCCCTAACGGCGAAGACATGATTCATCGTCGGCTTGGCGGTCGCGTGTACGAAGATCTGCTTTGCCTCACCTTGCCGGCGCTGGACCCAGTCGACGTCGTTGGCGACGTTCAGCCCGACTCACACTTCGCATTTCGCCGATCAGCGGCCTGCATGACTTGTCACTCAAGCATCGACCCGGTCGCCAACGGCTACCGTCACATTCATTTTCGCGAGAGCGCCGTGAACAACACGCGCGTTCACACCCTCGGCATGGGCTTGCACACGATGATCAAGCTTCCGACTCGCGCCGACACGCAAGCCTTTCCGATCCAAACTCCCAGCGGCACGCTCCGCTATCGCGATCGCTTGCGACCGACGGTGGCACCGGTGAATTTGGCTTTCACGTCGCTGGAACAACTGGGGCAAAGAATCAGCTCGCGTCCCGAGTTCTATCGCTGTGCCGCCAAACGCTACTACAAGTACTTCACTGGCGTGGATGTGAATCTCAATGCCGTCGAACTCGAGCCTCTCTCAAAAGCGCATCAAGACTTCGTCTTGAATCGACTGGCAACCGAGCTTCAACGCACGCAAAGTTTCCGCTCCATGATGAAGGTGTTGTTCGAAAGCGACATCTACCGCACGCGCAACTATCAAACCGAGGCGGTGAGCCCATGAATAACAAATCACTTCGCGCCGCTCGTCGCGACTTCCTTCGACAAATGGCCAAAGTCACCGCGGGACTAGGCGCAGGCTCTGTGTTCGGCGATCACATGCTCGCGCCGATCTTCAATCAGGCGCTGGCGCAAAGTCTACACGCCACAACTCGCGACGTTTACTACTTGCAGATCTCTCTGGCAGGCGGACTTCCTCGCTGGCAATTTGATTTGCCTTTACAACCCAAACTCACTGAAGCCTTTTCGAATCCGGCATCGAGTTTCGGTACGCGCATCGATGTCGCGCCCGGCGACAACTATCGACCTGTCTACGCCACCATCGAACGCGAAGGCTATCGCGTGCCACCGGTTTGGGGCATGAACGCCGGCGGCAAAGACTATTCGGCGCTGTTGAAAAACGCTCTGTGGACCCGCGGCGTGGACATGGAGATCAACTCTCACTCGATCTCCAATCGCCGACAAAACGCGACGAACATCGGCGGCTTTTCGATCTCAGGAGCTGTCGCGGACCAAGCCGGTCGCCCGATCCCCGCGGTGCTGAGCGGAATTCCTCCAGCGAGTGACGGACACAGATCCTCACGCGGCTTAAGCGGCGTGAATTTCAATAGCGCGCTTGCAAATCCACTCACCACGCTGCTCGCACCCTATCGCGATCTCAACGCGCGCGTGCCCGCAACACTTCCCAACTGGTTCAAGGCTCGCGAACAGGCCTTCGCGCAATTCGACGCTTACGCCAAACAAATTGGTTTAACTAACACGACACTGGCGGACTCGTACTCAAACGCTGAAGAGCTGATCTCCAAGCGCGTGGTCGACATGGCCAGCAACTATGATGCGGCTTTGAAGCGCTACAAAGATCTGATCGCCGCCGCACTCACGCACGACTCTTATGTGGACGACTACATCCCAAGCAACGTGCGCGTGCTGAGCGGCAACATCGGCTTTCGCGTCGACGACCAAACTTCGACGACCAACGCCATGCTTCGCGACTTCATCGCTCCGGGCCGCTCCGAACCAATCGAGTTCGCCGCGGGCTTCGCCACCACGGAACTGCTTTTCAAAGCGCAGCTCACGTCCAGCATGATCTTGGGATCGAATCGCTTTAACGGCATTCAAGTTCGCCCCGGCACCGTGATGTCCATCAGTCACGACCACCACTTCGTCGGCCGATTCGCTGAAACCTATATGACGACGCTTTACTATCGCGCGCTCATCGCCTGCATTTCAGAATTCCGCGATCAGCTTGGACCGCAGTGGGAGAAAACCTTTGTCCACGTCGCGGGTGAGTGGAATCGCAATCCTCGCGACGACGGCAGCGGCTCGGATCACGGCGTGATCGGCAGCGGCGCGAGCGTCTACTCCGGCGCCATTCAAGGACTCTCCGTGGTCGGCAACGTGCGAACCGAAGCGGGCATCAGTCGCTATCCGGGAACTTGGGGCGTCGCAGGCGACTTTCGCTTCGACGACAAGTTCGGCAAGACTCCGGCCGAAACCGAAGTCCGCCCCTTGGTGCTCACCGACGTCACGCGCACCATCACTGCGATGCTCGGCGTGCGCGACCTTGTCGCCAATGGTTATCCACTGATGAAACTCAGTGGAAAAGTCTGGGTCCCTGTCAAAGCGGAGGCGAAGAATGTCTAAGGACAAAGTCTCTCAGAACTTCCGACCCTTTGGCGCGGCTTTGCTCATCTTCGCGGTCACCTTTTCATATCAGAACTGCGCGCCCCAGAAACTCGATCAAGCCTCGGTGTATGAAGTGAACACCGAAGAGTCCTTGCATCGAGATCGCGATCACCATGTCGACGAAGACAAGCGCGAGAAAGTCAGCACCACCTTTGAACCGCTCATCGCCGATCGCCTCTATGTGGTCTCGTTACTCAATGACATTTTCGGCGCGGCCGCGATCTCCGGAGAAGTCTTGGCCGACATTCAGGAGAATCGCACCGACTTCGGATCGCCCTGCTCCATTTATGAAAACTACCGCCGGCCCAACGGTCGCGGCGGCCTGACAACGGCGATCCCCGGCTTCACATGTTCGCTGCGGGCTCCGGCTTCAAGCTTCGGCTCACGCCTCACTCCCAATGCGACGGTTTCGCGACAAGCCTTGCTCGCCAAGACCTGCGCAAATCTTCTCTCGAACGACACACGCCTGCGCAACGCGCTTGCCAAGATCAGCAGCGAAGCTGTGCCGACGCCGAATGCTGCGAACCTTCAGCGCGCGGTGATGCTCTTTTATCGCGATAAGCCCGTGCCACCGCAAAGCCTGATCGAATCCCTTCAAATCACCTTCGATCCGGCGCAGCCCACACTCGACGACTGGCGAAGCACGCTCTACATCGTCTGCGCCTCTTCGCACTGGCAGGTGATGTGATGTCGCGACTTGCGCCACTCGCGCAGATCATCTTCCTCGGGCTCGGCGCTCTCGTCGCGACGGATGCGTCCGCGCAGGCCTTAGTGCCTTTGGTCTCGGCCAATTCCATGGTGCCCAACGCTTTGATTCCGTTTCGCCTGGCCGATGGTCGCGAGGGCGAGTTCACAGCTTTGGAAGTGCGTGGCGCTGATGGCGCCGCGGCCTGTAAGCTTGCGCGCGATCCGTTTTACCCACGACTTGTGCTTCTTAAGTGCTCAGCCCCCGCGCGCGATCTGATGCTGCACTTCACGCTGCGATCTGGTCGCACGCTCACGCAAGTGCAACACGGTCCAGTCAGCGTCACTGCGGTGAGCGACTTGCTGACGGAACTGCCGCCGACCAACCCCGTGTTCGACGAAGCTCGCTACGGCAAAGGCAAAACGCAATTCGCGCAGTACTGTGCCGCCTGCCACGTGAATCACACCAATCCCGCTACACCTCGCAATATCATGAGCTTTCGCGCCTCCGACATTCGCAGCATCATCGAGTCAGATCGCTCCGGCATGGGCACCACGCACGGCGCGCGGCCCGCATTGCAAAACGGCACTCTGGATCTGAACGCGCTCATGTACTACATCAATAACTACCGAGGTGAGCCATGAAGCGCTGGACTCACTCTCACTTCGTGTGGCTCGTACTGGGTGCGACTCTACTTCTCACTTATCAAAATTGTGCGCCCTTTAAGTCGATCGAAGATCCGCACGCAAAAGCGGCCGCGAGTGCTGCCGAGGATCAGTTCTTCGACTACCCCTACAAGAGCGCGCCGACGTATTTTGTCGAGGCGCAACTCTTTAAGCCGCAAGGCATGGCGGAAAAGTTCGAAGAGCTCACCATCTTCGTGTCGATCGCGCCCGCCGATGGCCAAGCCGTGGCGCTCGAGTACGAAGTGAATCTCACCGACGCCAATGGCTTTCCGCTTTGCCCCACCGAGAGCGGGCGCCTCGCGGCCGGCACAACCAGCTTGCGCTTTAATTGCACAGCACTTTCGCGCACCGCCGAAGTCTATTTGAGCGTCGGCTACGGCCCCATCGCCGCCACACAACATCGCCACATTCGCGTGTATCGCTAAGCGCGACACGCCAAATCGGCGGAGCGCGGCGCGCTTGCCAACGACCGCAACAGCCACCAAACTTCCGTGATGTCGGGCCCACCCTTTCATCGCGAGGTTCTCTCATGAATTTCACATCGTCGCTGTTCATCTCCATCGCCATCGCACTCGCCGGCATCTCACTGGGCGAAGGCCTCAAAGCTTTCAATCGCGGAGAACGCACGATCTCCGTGCGCGGCCTTGCCGAGCGCGAAGTCAAAGCCGACCTCGGCACGTGGACGATTCGCTACGTGGTCTCGGGCGATCGCCTCGAAGAAGTGCAGCAGCGCCTCCCCGTTTTGCAAAAACACGTCACGGATTTTCTCACGCGCGAGGGCTTCGCCGCCGATGAGATCAGCAAAGGCTCTTCACTCGTCGACAAAGAGGCGCGCGAGTACGGCGACCAAAAAGGTAAGCGCTTTGTCGCCAACGCCTTCGTCTCGCTTCGTACGAGCAAAGTGGACCAGCTGCAGGCCGCTGAACAGAAGCTCGATGAGCTTTTGAAGCTTGGCCTCGTCATCACCAATACGGACAAAGACTTTCACTTTACACAGCTCAACAACGTGAAACCGCCGATGCTCGAAGAGGCCACACAAAACGCGCGCGAGGCCGCTGCCGGCTTCGCCAAGTCCATGAAGGTGGACGTCGGCAGCTTGCGTTCGGCGTCCCAGGGCGTGTTCAGCATCGACAACCAAGATGGCGATCGCAGCGGCTCCAGCCTCATGAAGAAGGTCCGCGTGGTCACCCAAGTTGAATTTGAAATTGAATAGCTAGGCTGCTGAAATTACAGTGCTTTTGCCTGAACTTCCGCGCGGTAAATTTGCCCGATTTTGAGGCGACTTGCGAACGCCGGGCTTGCGCCGGCTTTGCGAGTGTCGCCTTCGGCTCTCGTTGCGCCGGCGAGCCGAATGCAGTAAGTTGCTCACTCGTCTCTTTGATCCGCGCCGGCGCGGGTGGAATTTGCGACTTCACCGTCACAACTCCACGCCGAAAATTTGCCCCGAGCGCGCGCCTATGGTGGCTGTAGCTCAGTTGGTTAGAGCATCGGATTGTGATTCCGAGGGTCGCGGGTTCAAGTCCCGTCAGTCACCCCATTTTTCCCAAATCCTTTTGGCGAAATAGACGGCAACTACTCAAAATTCCTCACAAGTGTTTTCAATGAGTTACGACGACGCGGACCCCGGAAAAGGTCCTGCGGGAGTCGCTCGGGTCCGGGCGGTTTCCTACTTTTTCCTACGATTTCCTACTTGGAAATCGAGGGTCCTCCGCGCCGAAGAATTTTTCGAGAGTGCCACTTCATCTCTTTAACCATCCCAACCGTGGGCTGCTTTGGTTCCAAGGCCCACCCTCTAACTGCACGCGAAGGCTTGGCTTCTTTGGCTGACTTTTCAAACGCAGCTCCTGACCACCCACCCTCAACGAGTTGATTGGGCAGGTGGTCAGGAGCTGCTTATTTCAAAGTCTAAGAAGCCAAGACAGATGTGGTGATGAGGGTGGGCCTGGAAACTTTTTTCTCTCTGGGGAGGGAGACAATGGGAACGGAAACTGGTGCGGTTCGGATTCTGGAAGGTTCAGTATGTAGCGAGGAAGTGGTGTCGGTTGTTTCGCGCGAAGGTGTCGCATCGGTTCGTGAAGAACAGCTTTCATTTTTCGGAAAGCGTCGTTCACGAATTCGGGTCGAACTCGTCGAACGCGATCTGCGGGTTCTTGAATTCATTCTTGATATGAAATTCGCCGGATGCGCCGAGGTCTTCGAAAGATTCTTCTCACGGGTTCATGATGGCGAAGTTTTGGCTTCCTCTCACGAATGGACTAGGAAGCGGTTGCGGCAGCTCTCGCAAAGTGGATTTCTTCGGGCTGGGGTCGGCATTCATGGCGGAGCAAGTGTCTACTTCGCGACGTTCAAAGCGTATTACGCATTGAGCTCAGTTTACCCCGAGCGCGTCTTTCCGAAACCCACTGGTGGCTTGGATCTTCGCACCTTCGTTCATGATCGTGAGCTTCTCTTCGTTCGTATGGAGTACGAGCGGACAATGCCGGGTTTGTCGTGGGTTTCGGACCGTCGACTTAAACAGGGCTTTGCTTCAGGTATTGGGCTCGCGGGCGTGCATGTTCCCGACGCGCTGATCGAGCTACCCGGCGTCGGCACGACAGCACTCGAACTTGAGATCGCAATGAAGTCCCGTCACCGGTGCCGCGACAAGGTTGCTCGCTACGTTCGACTCATTCGCGAATCGCGAACGAAGCCGAATGGTTTGCGAAAAGTAATCTACCGATGTCTACGTGAACCTGTTTTTGAAGCTCTATCAAAAGAGTGCTGTGTCTACGGCGATATGTTCGAGGTTGTCCTTAGTAAATCAACGATCACAAAGCTTCGAGGTGGAAAGTGAAATGGATCGATACAATCGGCACTTATATAGGACGCCGCCCAAGTGACGCCGCGGTCAATATCGGCCGCGCTCACAGTTTCCTTTATCCAAAGGAATGGATCACCGAAAAGCAACTGAACCATCATGTCCACATTGTCGGCGCGAGCGGCTTTGGCAAAACGGTTTTGATTTCTCATATCTTGAAAAGTCGCATCGACAGCGGTCGTGGTGTTCTATTCATCGATCAAAAAGGCGATCGTGAAACGATCGAACAATTTAGCTCCTACGTTCGGGCCGCAGGTCGGATCGATGATCTCAAGGTGTTTTCACTGAACGCTCACGATCAGTCGGCAAGCTACAATCTGTTGTCGAATGGTTCGGCGACGCAATTGCGCGACAGAATCATGATGAGCCTCAACTGGAGCGAAGAATTTTACCGAAACCAGTCAGCAAGTTTCCTTCTTCGCTTGCTGACGGGGCTTTGCTGGCTTCGCGACAACCGCGGCGTTCGACTCGATTTGGCTACAATACTTCGATGCGCGAAGCATGGCGACGCGATCGAAGATTTATTGAGACAGATACCCTCGGAGCACGAACGAGAGTTCGAACTGATGGACGAGGCACGTCTATTTCTTGGCGGGAGCGACAACTTTAATTCGCTCCAGGGCTTACGCACGCAGCTTGAATCGATCGTCTACTCGGAATTCGGTGAGCGCATTCTCGGATCAGAAACTGGCATCGATCTTTTCGAAGCGGTACGCGCCGGAAAGATCGTTTTCATGTTTCTCGACACAAGAAGATATGGAGATACCGCGCGCGCCGTTGGTCGGTTCGTAATTCAAGATCTTAAAGCCGTTTCGGCGAAAATCGATTCCGAAGTCGCCGGGAGCGATCGCAAACCATTCACGGTTATCATCGACGAATTTGCCGACCTCGCGCAGGAAGACTTCATCAGTTTCTTAGATCGTGCGCGCAGCAGTCGCATCGGTATTGTACTCGCACACCAAGAGATTTCAGACCTGGATCGCATCTCGCCGCAGTTCTGCGGACGCCTTATGGGGAACACGGCAACCTTATTCGCTTTCCTTCAGAAGCGTCCCGAGTCAGCAGAACTAATCTCCGGCATTGGAGGAACTCGAAAAGTCTGGAAGACGACGTTGCAAACAAGCAGCTTTTTAGGATTCAACATCGAGACCGGAAACCGTAGTAACCGCGAGGTTGAGGAGTACCTTGTTCACCCGAATTCGGTGAAGTCGCTTAGCATTGGAGAATGCATGCGAATTCAGAAATTTCCGTATGCGCGGGCGGCCCGAATTCGAATCCATCGCAATGGGTAATGGATTTCATCTGGCTTGCGTTTAGACTGCATTGTTTCGGAACAGAGGCTTGACCCTGGAGTGACTCCAGGTCTTCTAATTGCATTATGGCTCAGACTCCCGCAAGCGACCTTCAAGAAACTATTTTTAGTATTCCCAAGATGGACTGCCCATCCGAAGAGCGTCTGGTTCGAATGGCGCTTGAGAACAGCACGAAGATCGAGAGCGTAACATTCGATCTCAATGCGCGAACGGTCACGGTGGCTCATTCGGACTCTGTGCCGTATTTGTTGGGCCTTTTAGAGCCGCTTCGCTATGGCGCGGTGGAAAAAGAAACCCGCATCGCTCAACGCGGGAGCGCTCCAAGCCAAGAATCTATCCAGGCGACCGATCAAGCCGAAATGAAAGCGCTTTACTGGCTTCTCGGAATCAATGGCGTGATGTTCTTTGTGGAAATCATTTTCGGCATCGTCGCCCAGTCGACGGGATTGATCGCGGACTCACTTGATATGTTGGCCGATGCACTCGTCTACGGCATAAGTCTTTACGCCGTCGGCAAAAGCATCGCCGCCAAAAATATGGCCGCCCGAACAAGTGGCTGGCTGCAGCTTCTTCTCGCGGGAGGAAGCCTCTTTGAAGTTATTCGGCGATTCTTCATGGGCAGCGAGCCCATGTCGACGCTCATGATCGCGATATCGTTGATCGCATTAGGCGCAAATGTTTTTTGCCTGTGGTTGATTTCTAAACATCGCGATGGTGGAAACCACATGAAGGCGAGCTGGATCTTCTCTTCGAACGACGTGATCGCAAATACCGGAGTCATCATTTCTGGAGGACTTGTCGCTCTCACACAATCGAGATACCCCGACCTCGTGATCGGCCTCATCATCTCGGTGGTCGTGGCAAGCGGAGCTTTCAGGATTTTGAGAATGAGCAGGAATCCGGCATGAAGCAGACTTTTATCTTCATCGCTATATGTTTACTCGCTTCAATTGCAAACGCGCGCGTAAAAGTTGGCGATCGATTTCCGGCAATTGAGCTGAATCTTCTCAATTCAAAGACGAAGTTTGACCGTAAAACGATTCAAGGAAAAGTTGTTCTGATCGACATCTGGGGAAGCGACTGTCCACCGTGCCGGCTCGCGATGCCAAAAATGAATACAATTTATCTCAATCTTCGCGAGAAGAATTTTTCAATTCTTGGAATCAACGTCGATGAGAGCGATGACGACGTTCGATATTTTCTCGAAGAATACAAAATCGATTACCCGCTGCTCGACGACCGAAAACACAACCTCGTAAAAAGTCTTGGAGTCGAGATCATGCCGACGTCCTATCTTGTCGATTCAACCGGCGTCGTTCGATATATCCACCAGGGCTTTAAGAGCGGCGACGGGCCGATTCTTGAAAAACAAATCCGAAAGCTTCTGAAGAAGTAAGTCGACTCAAAGGCTCTGCAGGCTTTGAATGATTCGGCAATCCTTGGCATCCAACTCTTCGTTACAAACAGATTGAAGTTGCGCGAGGCTTTTTTCGAGCTTCTTTAGCTCTTTGATTCGAGTGCGTAATTTCTCTAGTTGCTCGTTAATAACTTCGTTTGCTTGGCGACATGATTTCGCGGTGCCAGAACGGACGTTCAGCAGCTTCTTGATTTCTGCGATCGGAATGTCGAGCGAGCGACAGTGCGCGATGAATTCGATGGCAGCCACCGCGTCCGAGTTGAAGTCTCGGTATCCTCCCTCGGAGCGCAGCGGGCGCTTAATGAGACCCGATTTTTCGTAGAAACGAATAGCATCGATCGAGAGGCCGGTCTTTTTTGAGATTTCGCCGATTTTCATGAGCCGCAGCCTACCACTTGACCCTGGTGTAGCTCCAGGGTGTTGAATAGTATTTAGAACGGAGCAACATGGGAAAAAGCTGCTGCGAAGCCAAATCAGCCGAACTCGCGAAGTTGCGCGAGAAACAAGGAACCGTCCTTAAATGGGTTCTTGGCATTAACGCTCTCATGTTCGTCGTCGAATTCACTTTTGGCTGGCTTTCACGCTCTTCGGCCCTGATGGCCGACTCACTAGATATGTTTGGTGACGCTGCCGTTTACGGATTCAGCCTCTTCGCATTGAATCGCGGTGCGATCTGGCGTGCGCGAGCGGGACTCTCTAAAGGCGTCATCATGGCTATCTTTGGTTTTGTCGTCCTCGGACAAGCGACTTATCGCTTTTTGACTGCTTCGGTGCCTGTAGCAGAAACGATGGGCGTGATTGGCGCAGTGGCACTCGCAGCAAATGCGATTTGCCTTGTTCTTCTGTATAACCACCGTGCGGATGACATCAACATGCGCTCGACGTGGCTTTGTTCACGAAACGATATCGTGTCGAACGTGGGAGTTATTGTCGCATCCGTGCTTGTCGGTTTGCTCAATTCGGGATGGCCTGACCTGATCGTCGGTTTCGCAATTGCTGCTTTGTTTCTTAAGTCTTCGTATGAGGTTGTTACCGAAGCAAAAGAAGAGCTTCGGCTTTCGGTAGCGACTTAGTTTTGGTAGAACCTGGATTTTGAGCCTTGTTTTTGAAACGGTTTTGGATTTAGCTTTTTGTTGAGGACAACTTGAAAACTTTCGTCGCCATACTCTTCGCAGCACTAACGATCTGGAGCGTGTCCCAGCCGGCGCACGCCGCATGCGAAGATATGGGCGAATCCTCATCCGAATCAGTTGTTCTAAAACATACGAGCTTTCTCACTTCAGGTTCTTCTCAGCATTCTTGCGACTCAGATTTGGGCCACACGGCATTGCATAGCTGCCATCTCGGACACTGCGCATTCACGTTGAGCTATGCAAATCCATTCATCCAGACGTACGAATTCTCAACAGGGTATGAAAGTTCCAATCCTGGTATTGAGCTCGCAGGAATCACATCGAGTCTTTTCCGCCCGCCAATAGTTCGATCAGTCTGATCGCGTGATCTCTTAAAAATCAATCAGAAATCAATGCTGTTTAGGTAGCGGTTAGCATTTGGCTTTCGTGCGACCTCATCCAGCGATACTTACGGAGGTTTCCTCGATGGAACCTGCTCGTCTGCTCGTCACATTTTTCGCGGTCCTTTTTGCCGTAGCACCAGCCGTCGCTGTCGAGGAGGCGGCAACCAGTTGTCGCCCCAAAAACTATGCAGAGTTTGTCAGCTGCGTTGAAGGTCGTTCGATTGATATTCAAGTTTTTGAACGACAACTTCAGTCGGCTCAGAAACTTGAAGGAGTCGCCTCGCAATGGATCAACCCTGAATTTGGAGCCGACAGCGTGTGGAAGGGTTCAGAAAAATCCGAAACCACTGCGTCTCTTCTGTTCAATATTCGGCTCGGAGGCAAAAAGAACGCTCTGATCGCAGAAGCCAGAAGTGAAGCACAAAAGGCAGTTGCAACTCGCGATCTAGGGAAACAGCAAGTACGTCTTCAAATCATGCTCGCGCTCTACCGACTTTCGCATCTCGAAAGCGAAATAAGAATCGAAGAAGAGACGATTCAAACGTTCGGGAAGATTGTTGGACAGTTCGAAGGGCGGCCCGCGCGAAGTCCCGAGCAAGAAACCTCCCTCTCCGTTTTTCGAATGGCACAGGCGGACCACAAACTGCGGCTGACAAAACTGAGAGCGGATCAGGAGCAAATTGTGCGATTGATGACAGCTCAGACAGGTTTCACACGCGAAGTTATCTTCGGTAGTTTGCCCAAACGCCGAGAGGCCTGGCCCGATCTTCCGAGTGCGATCAATAGCGAGCAAGCGCCGCAGATTCGGCAGGCAGCATCCGATTTGAATATCGCTAAGAGTCTTCAAGCTCGTGCCGACGGCGAGGCGTGGCCGGATCTTCAAATTGGGCCCGCATTTCGATCTACAAAAGATGGCGCCGATAGCAACTCATATGTGGGCGTCGCGCTGGCCATTCCGATTCCAGTCTTCAACCGCAATGAAGGCGGCAGGGCTTACCGTGCGCAGAAAACTGCCGAAGCTGAGCTGACCCTTCAACAGTCGAAACTTCGGATCCAGGCTGAACAGAATAGCTTAGAGAATCGTTACGTCGAACAAGTAAGAAGCCTGAAAAACACACTTAGCATCAAGTCACTCGTCGACAAACACGAGCAGCTCGAACGTCAATTTTTTAAAGGTTTGGTTTCTAGCGCGCTGGTTATCGAAGCTCATCGACAGCTTTTCGATTTTGAACAACGCCGCAATGAATCCGAACTCGAAGCGCTGGAAGCTTACGGGCAGCTTTCAATTCTCAACAACTCATTTGATGGAGTCATTTTATGAAGTCTGTATTGCTGTTGGTGTCGACGGCCATCACGTTCATTTCCATTTCTGCTTCGATGGCTGGTCCAGCATCGAAGAGTGTCACTCCGCCGTCGGCGGCCAAAGAGGACCACGACGAAGCAAGTGAGAAACACGATCATGACCATGATCACGAAAGTGAGTCAGAACACGAACATGAGCATGAGGGCGAGGAAGAAGAAAATGCTTCTGTCGGACCAGAAAAAGGCATCTTGATTGCGGAGGAGAAAAATGGCTTCAAACTTGCGCCAGAAGCTGAAGCAACTTTCGGCCTTAAGCGAATGACAATTGCGACTGGGTCGATGGCATTTGCTATTCCAAAGACCGCGATTGTAACGGCAGGCACCGAAACGAACGTGTTTCGCTATCGTGCGGGATTCTACAAGCGAATCGATTTCGAAGTTGTTTCGAAATCGCAGACTACTCTGATGATCCGCTCAAAGGAGCTCGCTCCTGGTGATCAGATCGTCACGTCCGGTCTCGGATTTTTGCGAGTCGCCGAGATTACAGCATTTGGCGGCGGCGCTCACGGGCACTCACACTAATTGGAGCTCACATGATCAATCGAATTATTCACTTTTCCGTTTACAATCGTGGCTTAGTTCTGTTTTTGACGCTCCTTCTGGTGATCGCCGGGATCTATAGTTTCCAACATCTGCCGATCGATGCGGTACCTGACATTTCGAACAATCAGGTTCAAATCAATACGGTCATGGAAGGCCTTGCGCCTGAAGAGATCGAACGTAGCGTTACTTTCCCCGTGGAATCCGCGATGCGCGGAGCAGCTGGTGTCGAACAAGTTCGATCCATCACACGCTTCGGACTTTCACAAGTCACCGTCGTGTTCAAAGATTCTGTCGATATCTATCGGGCCCGCCAATTGGTCGCTGAACGCCTTGCCAACGTTGCGTCCGGTCTGCCCAAAGATTCAAAACCACAGTTAGGACCTATTTCCACTGGGCTTGGCGAAATCTATCAATACGTCGTCGACTTCGAAGAGAAGAAAACTGGCGATGAGCGACTGAAGCAAATGATGGAGATCAAAGCACTCCAAGATTGGTTTATTAAGCCCCGGCTTCTCAGCGTTGAAGGTGTCGCTGAAATCAACACAACGGGCGGTTTTGAAAAGCAGTATCACGTTCAACCCGATCCGCAGAAAATGGCGGCTTATGGAATTCACTTTGAAGAGATCAAAGAAGCGCTCGAAAAAGTGAATCGAAACGTCGGCGGTGGCTATGTCGAGCAAACGGCCGAGCAGTTTCTCGTTCAAGGCGCTGGGTTGCTCAAGTCTGCTTCTGAACTTGAGCTAATTCCGGTCAAGCAATTGGAGTCATTTCGATTTCTGACGATTGGAGACGTAGCTTCGGTGCGATTGGGGAAACAGCTTCGTACCGGCGCGGCGACTCATGATGGTGAAGAGGTCGTTCTCGGAACTGCGATGATGCTCCTCGGAGAAAATTCTCGAAATGTTGCGAGTCGGGTTCATGAGAAGATCGAAGAGATTAAGAAGACTCTTCCTAAAGGTGTCGTCCTTAAGACGGTCTATAATCGTTCGGATCTCGTGAATCAGACGCTCGGTACGGTCGAGCACAATTTGATCATGGGAGCCGTTTTAGTAACCATCATCTTGCTAATCTTCCTTGGAAATTTAAGAGCTGCGATTATTACCGCCATCACGATTCCACTTTCGTTGCTCGCGACATTTTTGATGATGAAACCGCTCGGACTTAGCGGAAATCTTATGAGCCTTGGAGCTCTCGATTTTGGAATCATTGTCGACGGTACCGTTATCGTCTTGGACAACTGTGTTCGGTACGTGCAAATGCGATATCAACAGCTCGGTAGGCGTTTAACGGCCCAAGAGCTTCAGGAAGCTGTTTACGAAGCGACCGTTGAAATTCGAACTGCTGCAGGATTCGGTGAGTTGATCGTCATCATGGTTTTTCTTCCGGTCTTCGCTCTCACAGGCGTTGAGGGAAAAATGTTTACCCCGATGGCTGCAACTTTCATCCTCGCTGTTTTTGCCGCGTTGGTTTTTTCTTTTACGACAGCACCGGCTCTCGCAAGTCTTGTGCTCTCTGGCAAGGCTGAGGATCGTGAACCACGCCTTATGGAGTTTTGTCGAAAAGCGTACGTTCCATTTTTTAATCTCGCCTTCCGTTTCAAGAAAGCAACCATCGCAGTCGCTGTAGCGTCAGTAGCACTGGGAGTCGGCCTGTTTGCGACACGAGGCGCAGAGTTTCTTCCCCAGTTAAGCGAAGGTTCATTCGCTTTCCACATGATTCGTCCCGTTAACGTTTCTCTGACTCAGTCGATCGAATTTCAGAAGAAAGCCGATCTCGTCGTGAAATCGTTTGTCGAAGTTGAAGACGTATTCTCGCGGATAGGTACAAGTGAAGTAGCAACCGATCCGATGGGCGTGAACGTTTCTGACACGTACATCATGCTTAAGCCACGAGAGGCATGGCCGAAAGTCGACGGAAAGAAGCGTACATACGAGGAGCTGACAAACTTGTTGGTTGCCAAGCTCGAAAAAGAAGTCCCTGGTCAAACATATCTCGCCTCGCAGCCGATTCAGATGCGATTCAACGAATTGCTTGAAGGAACACGCGCCGACGTCGCGATCAAGATCTTTGGTCCCGATATGGCGAAACTGGTAGAGCTCGCAAAGAGCACTCAGGCAATCGTCGCAAAAGTTCAGGGTGCTGGCGATGTCGAAGTCGACCTTGCCGGAACTTCACCGGTTCTCAGGATCGAGCCCGTGGAATCGGAGATGAAAAGATATAATGCGATGTTGCCGGATGTTCTCGACACGGTCGCGATTGCTCTTGGTGGCGAAGAGGCTGGCGTTATCTACGAAGGTGAAAGAAAGTTTCCAATCGTCGTTCGATTGGCTGACGAACATCGTAGTGACCTCGACTCCATTAAGGGTCTTCCGGTGGGCGTCGGCACTGCCGTCACAGTTCCGCTTCAAAAGGTGGCGAATGTTTCATTCAAAGAAACATTTGGCTCGATCAATCGAGAGAATTCAAACCGTCGTTCTGCGGTGCTAGTGAATCTTCGCGGACGCGACACTGAGTCGTTCGTTCTGGAAGCTCAGAAAAAAGTAGAAGCTCAAATTAAACTACCCGAAGGCTATTACTACGAGTGGGGCGGAAACTTTAAGAATCTCGAACAGGCACGCACGCGACTACTAATTCTAGCCCCTCTTGCTCTCGCTATCGTTCTCATGATGGTTTACGCCGCATTCAAAAGCGTCGGTGAAACCCTCTTGATCTTCGGGTGTATCCCAATGGCATTGGTCGGCGGAGTTCTGGGCCTCGTACTTAATGGCTTGCCGTTCAGTATTTCTGCAGGTGTCGGATTTATCGCGCTCTCTGGTATTGCGGTTTTGAACGGCGTTGTCCTAGTGAGCTTCTTCAACAAACTTAAATCCGAAGGACACACCGGAAAGGATCTTGTCTTGTCGGGAACGCTCATTCGACTCCGACCCGTTTTGATGACGGCATTGGTTGCAGTGTTTGGCTTCATCCCGATGATGCTTTCGACCGGCGTTGGATCCGAGGTACAGCGGCCGCTTGCGTCAGTCGTTATCGGAGGAATCATTTCGTCGACATTGCTCACGCTCATCGTGCTTCCCGTCCTCTTCTCGATTTTTGAATCGAAAATGAAGGGTCGCGTCGCACATTGATTTAACAACCAGGCGAATGATCGCCAGCATCAAGGAGAAACTATGGGTAAGATGATTTTCACGATCGCAGCTGTGTCAGCGCTTTTGACTGGACCGAATTTTGTTTTGGCGGAAGCGGCCAAGACCAAACCAGCAAAACAAACTCAGACCGCAAAAAAGGAAACTTGCGAGAAATGCAAAAACGCGAAGAAACCATGCACTTGCGAAGCGAGCGAGAAACATAGCGATCATGATCATGATCATGACCATGCCCATGAGGGCGACGGGCACGATCACAAAAAAGAAGAAAAGAAATCGAATTAGTTTTTGAACGAATGGGCAGTTCGAACTATTTCGGACCGCCCATTCTATCCGCTCTGGAATTTCAAAAAACATTTATGCGACCGAGGAGAGACCGCATGAAGACGATAGCTGTAGATTCGCATCGGAGACACAAACTTGACGTCGTCGCTTTGGCAGCGCCGTACCTAGCATGCACATTGGTCTTGCTTTTTTCAAATATCGCTCATGGTCACGGCGACAGTCATGGTGGCGATGAAAAAAAGGCGCACACGGCGACTAACGTTTCGATCCGTTCGAAACCGAGTTCGGTCCGTATATTATCGAACGCCGGAATTTCGGCATTGGGCAACCTCGAGAAAGTACCTGAAGATGTGGCCGTTGTCCGATGTGCTTTGGACGCTTATCCATGCCGCGGAATCAGCATTGAACTACTGGACGCGGCAAAAACTGTTGTGGCGGTAGGACACTCCGGAACTGAAGGAGTCATAGGATTTGAAGGGCTCTCGCTAGAAAGAGAGTATTTCGTGCGAATCAAAGCTCAAAAATATTCTGGAGAGGCGGCGTTGAGAGCAGGATCTGCTATTCAGCTTCAAGCAGAACCAGCAAAAAATCTCTAAAATCATTCCAATTTGCGAGAGCTCGTCGGCTTCAATGAAGAAAAGAGTCAAGAGTGACGATGTATGAGAATAGATCGAAAACACGCGCTAGAGAGACTGTTCGAATTTTTATCGAAGAGTCATGTTCGGCGCACGAGCGAGGCGAAGTCTCAGATGCCTGGAACTTGCTCGCTAAAGCTCACGTTGTCTCACAGCCGTTTGCGTTGTCGCATACACTTGTGCACTGGAGGATGCTTTCTCTTGCTCTCCGCACGCGAAATCTCAGCGAGATCAAGGGTCAGATTTTTCGGCTGCTTGTGGCGGCCCCGGGGTCGCTTCTGAAGAAGTATCCGAAAGGAAATCCAGGTACGAGCGACGTTAATGCGTTTCAGCCGATGCTTATCTCGGCGGACGTTCAAGCGATCATCGATCGAATTGAGATTATGAAATGAGAGGTCATCCTGCGCTCCGCGATACTTTTGCCGGTTTTGCGTTCACATCGGCAACTCTGATCATCGGCTATTTGGCCTTCGGTTTTTGGACGATGATGATCTTTACGTCCGGTTTTCTCGGAGGGTTGGTTCTCTGGTGGTTTTTCCCGAGCTCAGTGGATTTCGCTCGCCTCCGCGCTCCGTACTGGATCGCCCTCGCATTGTTTCTGGTTCACAGGGTCGAAGAGAAAATGATGGGCTTCTTTAGTTTCCTGTCAGGAGTGACTGGCGTCTCGACGCCTGAAATCACATCGTGGCCAGTGATCACGCTGGTCTTAATCTCTGTTGGGGCCTGGCTGTCGATTCCAATTTTAGTTAAGCGAAGAAAGTCGTTCGGCTACTACCTGGCGTGGACCTTCTTCGCCTCGATGGGAATCACCGAGCTCGCGCACTGGTTGGTTTTCCCTTTCTTCGTCGATCACCCGGCAACCTATATTCCTGGAATGGCCAGTGTCGTTCCACTCGCGCCTGTCGCCTGGTGGGGAATGAGTCGACTTAAATCTGGATCTCGAAACTAGCGTTCGACTTAGCTATGACCGATCGCGTTTCCGTTTCTGACTAACCCGATACTTCGATCCGCATGATTTTGAACACCATTTTGAATCGGGACGACCGATAAAAAAATTCTGACAACTGCGCATCCGGCACCGTTTTAGGTTTACAAACGAGCCGATTGCGAGAAGGTGCGCAACACCATAGGCGACCGCCAACTCAGGATCATCGATCTGATCAGCATTGGCGACGTGACGCCAGTAAGGCATTTCTCGAGCCGAATGCATTAAGACGTGATGGTAGCGAACATGTGCGATTCTTGAGTTGAGTTTCTTAATTACCTCTTCCTTGATTCCTTGGACGACGAACGTGTCGAGCCATTCGTACGCAAAGATGCATTCGGCGTCTCGAACAGTAATACGCTCTTTAGATTTTAGGCTTTCAGTTTTCGCTCTGTTGGCGTTGGCGATCAAGTTTTTGACGTCCGAAGCGCCCCAGCCGATCAATTGGCCTTTGCTCGACAATAAAAATTGGTCTTTATGTGATTGTAACGGCTTTTTCATAAAATCACCCAATTGAAGGCGTTACGCCTTTTGTGAAAGTATCCCGTAACAGAGGCTCTGGTCGACGACAAGCCTCTGGGGAGAACTGAGATGCAAGAGCTACCAATTGAACGCATTAATCGAGAGGTCAGGATTGCCTACCGGGGCGAGGAATACTTGGTTCGCGACAATGGGTCTGTATGTCGCGTGGGTCGCCCGAACCGCAGGAAGCGTCCGCTCGACGATGTTTGGACGTTTGGCATCCAATGCCGAACCAACGGATACAGGCGAATTTGTGGTTTGGTGGTTCACAAGATCGTTGCCACGGCATTCCATGGCGAACAGCCGTCGCCTTCGCACGTCGTTGACCATGTCGATACGAACAGAAGGAATACTCGCTCCGAGAATTTAAGATGGGTCACTCGCTTCGAAAATATCGCTGCGAATGACAAAACACTTCGGCGAATCGGGCAGAAATGGGGCTCTGTGGAAGGCATGCTGCAAGACCCAGATAGAAGAATGCGAGCAGATCCCTTGAGTGCTCGATCTTGGATGCCTCAAAGGTCGGATGAGGTACACTTCGCTCCCGTCGATACGGCATCCTACACACCATTGGCTGTACAGCGAAATTGGCGCACGCCATGCGCCTTCCCTCATTGTCCCGACAAAATTTCCAAACAACCACTGCATAACTATCTAGGCGAACTTAAAAAGGGGGCGATCTTTTCGCACAACAGATTCGGAGAGTCCGAAGTAGAAATAGCGATCCTCAGCGACGACGGCTCTTTCCTCAGCGTGCTTACAAAAATCCCCAGCGAAGTAAAGGGATGGGGTCTGGCCAAAGTTACGTTCGAATCTGGCGTGTTCATTCATGAGGCATGTGGAACATTTTTTTCTTTGGAAGGAGCAGAGAATATACAGTCCATAAATTTAGGGAGACCGCGGCGAAAAGTAGCTACGATTGACGACCACGCCTAGGATTTTGAAAGCGCGCGTCGCCGCGCAGGCTTATCTTTCTTAGTCTCGACTATAATGCTCGGTCTTCAAGGTGGACGAACACTAATCGATTTCATGGCTTCTTGGGGTCGGTAACCTTCTTAGTGCCGATTCTCAAAAGACCTTGTTCGATTCGGAATGAGAGCTCATGTAGTTTCAGGTCGTCAGAAGCCTTTGCGATTTCATCCATCGAATCGAGCAGTTCAGCATCTTCTACTGCGGCGAGAGCTTCGAGTCTGTGGAAGCGAGCCATCAATTCCTCACGACGAACACCTTTTGACTTAAATTGGGCAATCGCTTCGGCATAAAGGCTCTTTCCGGCCTCTACATGGCCGGTGCGAATCAAATAGTTGCCCTTCGTTGCGAGAACTACCGGTTCTTCACCAAGGTGGCTCTCCAGTTCGGCCAATAACGGAGCGGCTCGATCATATTCGCCGATCTGTGAATGATAAAAAGCTAGATTGTTCAGCAGGATCGGCTCGCGTCCTACTGCGCGAATGTGCTTGTAAATCAAATCGATCGCCTTCGCGTGCTGATTCAAAACCGTAGAGTGAAGATAAGAAGTCCAGACCAATGCTGAACAGCTGAATGGTTGAAAGTTGAGCCAACGATCAGCGGCAGCCAGAGAAGACTCAAACTCTTTCTCGCGGAAAAAACGTCGAGACGACGCTTCAAAGTTGAACTGCGGTTGCTTAGAGGGCGTTACGACTGCGGATTCGAGCCGAGGATTTAAATACTCCACCTGGGCATTCGCGTTCTCGGTAGGATCTTGCGCAGCAGCTCGCAACATCTGCCGGGCCTTGCGGGCCTCTCCGTCTCGCCAGTGGATGGTTGCTATTGCGGCGGCCAGTTCAGATGAGTATTGGGGAGCGAATGTTCCTGCTTCTAAGTACTCGAGCCCGCGCTTTATTCCTTCAGTTGGCTTGCCAACCACATCTCGAATCGCGATGTCGGCAGCGAGAAGCCACGGGTCGCTTCGCCAGTTGGTCGGTGTCCGAATCGCTTTTGCAGCACGATCGTCATCACCGCTATGTAAGAAGAATCTTGAAGCGGAGCGAGCGACGAATGGGTGATCCGCACCTAGCTGCATGGCGACTGTATATGACTTTTCAGCGCCGCTATTATTGCCGACTACAGTTTGCCAATATCCCAACTGAATCCATCGCAGTGGATCTTTCGGATACAATTTCAAACGACGCCGTAGAACCGAAATCTCCTTTCGGGGATCGGTTCCCATTAGAGATGGATAGTCGATTTGGCCAGAGTGTTTAGCGGCGATAAACAGAAGATCCCATCGTTCCGAATGATCACTTTCTTTTAGAATTTGAATAGCTCGATTGACTGATGCGTGATCCTGCACTTCGCAAAGTAAAGACGCGTTAAGAACCTCTAGTGCCATCTCCGAGTTTGGGTGCAAATCGAAAACCCTGACTCTCGAATTGAAGAATTCTAGAAGTCGTTGGCGCGGTAGGCTGGTTTGCAGCGAATTTGTCGAGACAGGTAAAAGACGAGGGACCACTTGCCGCTTATGATCCTGAATCGAAGATGTAATTTTCTTTGTCATTTTGGCGCGGCCGCGAAAAGTGCATTAAATCGCGAAATGTATCTCGCTAAACTGAGTCTCGACACCGATGTCGGTTTCGATACGGAGTTACCTCGCAGCTTAGGATCTGGCTCGCAAAGCTCCCTAGCAATCGCACAAACCTCATCGGCGTATTTTGCGTCGACTTTTTCGACTGCAATCCGCAGATCGAAGAGTGCGTCTGCAAAAGCGGAGCGAATTGACGGCAGAGTGCTTTCCCAGGTTTTTCCTGTCGATAGGCTTCGCTGGCGGATGTGTTGGACAATTAACGATCTAGTCGAATTGCCGGTGAACAAGAAAAATATGAGGCTTCCGAGAAGGTATAAGTCCAACTCGCGACGTCGATCGAACGAATGCATAGTTCCATCGTGAAACTCCATGTCGAACGGCGCATAGTTACGATCACCGGGAACAGAGAATGCGTCGACTTCGGTGCGAAGATCCACCGCCGAGCTACGTCCGAGGTCGCATATTTGATGTTCAGCGTCTGCATAGACGAGCACATTCGACGGTTTCAAATCTTGATGTGCAATTTGATGCGAGTGAAGTTGGCTCAGGCCCGTTGCTGTGTGGTGAAGAACCTTATATATCCATCGCACTTGCTGAGTTCCAGACGTAACAACGACTTTTCTGATGTCTGATTCAGCTAGCTCGAAAACAATTACCGGAACGCGACCGATTCGGGAGTTCACGGAGACTTCTCCGATGTCGAGAGGAACTGCTACTCGACTGAGTCTCTCGCCTCGACACTTTTGAAGAACATCACGTTCAAAGTGATATTGTTCGGTCAACTTTTGGAGCGCTTCAGTGAAATTCGCAGTGTTGAGCGCGCTTTCTAAATCGAAAGCCTTAACAAATGCTTCTCTTCCAGTTTTGCGTTCGACTGCAACGTACTGATTCGAAAAATGGCCGCCCGTCGCCAACGGACCTGGCACAATGAGCTTTGTTATATCCCAACGGTCGTTAATGGACTGACCTACAAGATTCGATGATGCGGTCAAATTCCAAATTCTCCGGCTTTTAGGTCTTCGCGTGGATTATCGATACCCAATAGCTGCCAGTCGTCGGCCTTCTTGGATACCGATAGCGCATCTAAAACATTTTTCGGCAGAAAATTTATCTGTTCGCGCGTGAGCGACATTTCTTGAACGTCTGATGCGCCCATGTTCTGCCGGGAATACAAAAATAGCAGTTCATTGTTCTTGGCGGAAATGAATCTGACCTTTTCAACGGCAACGATGTCATACACTTTTGGCTTCATAACGGACATATCGTCGAAATTCGGAACATCTAGCGACATACCGACAATTGCCCGCAAAGTCCCGCCGCCTTGACGGTCGGCGTGCGCGAGCGGCGCGATGAAAAGTGAACCGAGAATCGATGCGAATAGTGTTTTGAAAATCATGTTTCTCATTGGTCACTCCCGAGCTTGTTGCTCTGCAAGAGGTCGACAAACGCCGTTGTGTATCCCAGAAGGAAGCTCTTATCGGGGCTAGCTTTCGATGCGGCTTCGAACTCGTCCATCGCCGCTCCTAGCTTGCCGATCAGCTCCTTCACGAGAGTCGTATTTGAATAAACGATGGCGGATTCGTGGTGGCAAGGAACGTCCATCGATTGACGCGAAAGAATCTCGGCAGTTACTAAGGAAAAGTTGCGGAGCTCACCAGAACCGTCGAGACCCATCGCCCGAAAATCGAGCGTTTCCGCTAGGCGCTGGTAGTTGCCATTCGCGTCATGACGTACGAGCGACACGGCCTCAAGAAGGTCGAGGTAAAAGAAGAGTTCGTCGAGCGTGATGCCGAGCTCTGGCGCGATCTCTCTTGGACTTTTCGAGTAACGTGGGAGCTCAAGCAGAGCAAAGATCGATCGTCCTTTCCAGCTGCCCGATAAGCGCTGGAGAAGTTCCTCTCGCTTGAACTCCTTCAACGGCCCCCCGTTGACGAGTGTAGTTTCCACGAATCCCCCCGGATGGTTTCGACTTTAAGTTTGAGCGACTGGCTTCTTTGCCGTCTTCGAATACCAAGCCACGATCTTCGCGACTTGTTCTTCTTGCAGCTCTGAAAGCAAGTTCCGTCCCTTCGCCGGTTTCTTCTCTCGCGTCTTCATCACTTTCACGATCTCAGCATCAACAACCTTTTCGAGGTTCATACCGAGAGCGCTTAAGAGAAGTTCGAGAGAGTCCGATCCAATCGCTGTCTTGCCTTGCAAATAACGACTGAGCGCCTGTTCAGTGACGCCCATCGAATCAGCGACGGATTTCTGCGTGAGTCCTTTGGCTTTCACCAAAAGGCTCAGACGGTGGCTCAACATATAGGCAAAATATCTTGCATTCCGCGTAGGCAGTTGCAACCGGAAGATGGAGAAATGAACTTAAAAGTTCATTTGTTAAAGAGTCGTTTCATCTCTGAATCTTCGCGTTCAGCGAAAATATTTTGAACGTCACTTCAATGACGGCTGGAATTTCAACGAGTTATCCCTGTCCTCCTCAGGAGGTTCCAGGTGTCTCGAAGGTACTTAGCTCTAGTTCTTGGTATGGTTTGGATTCACTGCGGCTGCGAATTTCGCGACGAGTCGAAAGCCGCTCCAGTGGCCGAACCCCGGACAGATCTTACATTCGCATGGGGAGACCCGAGCGGATCGCATGAAATTCTTCGCTCGTTCGAAAACTCGAAGTCTGGGCTCGTGAATGCTCCGGCGCTTCCGATGGTGGTCGCGCCAGAGAATTTGACCATCCAAGGTTTTGAACCAGGCAACACCGGTTGTGTCGCGAAACTTTGGGTGCGTGCTGAGACTCCAGTGAAACTCGATTGTGTTGGTATCGAAGGTTCAAAAGAACTGACGCTTCGAGGACTCAACCTCGCAGTTCCGCCGAATCTCGATGGACTTCATCCGTTGCGAGTCGAAGTCGGTGCAACGTCGATCAACTTCGGCATTCGAACGCTGCCGAACGCACTGCCATTCAGCCGTGTTGAAAGATCGATTTCAGTTCGAAGTGTCGGCACGACTTCGAACTATCACCAAGTCGCGGCTTTCGAAATCGCTCGCGGTTCTGCCGGGGGAATGGCGCTCTCGATGCCAACAAAAGTTAGCGGCACCGTTCGACGCAAGCTCGTTCGTTTTGGATACAACTTCGATTTCTTTCGTTGCGAGGTCGGACCGACCACAGCTCGCGAAGACGAAGATATCGCAGTCGAAATTTTTCTCGTCCCTGATTTCGCTGGAATTGAAAAGGACTGGCCGCAGTCTTTTTCTCTTGATTCGCAATTGGTGAACGTGCCGAAAGAAAAACCCGTGCGTGTCTTGGGATTCGTCGCGAATCCGTTTTTGGACAAAGTCTACGGGCCTGGTGAGTACAAAGAACGATCATTCATGGCGACAGAAACAGAAATGTGTCGCGATCTAACAAGCGGTCCAAACCCGATCCCGTCGCGAGTCGTCGCCATGATCGGCGGCATTTCAGAGACGACGTTTTCGGTTCGCGAAGGTCGCGACGAATCGGACCCGCTATTGATTTTCACGCTCTCGGGTTTGCAGGCATTCGACGCGCAAAGCTTCGAAATCGACAAGAAGCCGGTGGCTTCTCCGGTGTCCGCCCAAAGTTTCGAACTCACTCTTTCAAAGGACGTCCCATGAAAGTCATCGGCGCGATTTTTTCTCTCTTCTGTTTCACGGGCTGCGCGACGACCAATACTGGAAAGACGCTGCAAACAATGGCGATCGCCGGGGCTGCCGGTGTGCTTTATGGCCTTTCACGGCCGGAGCATCGCGAGCAGAACGCCGCTCTCTATGGCGGATTGGCCGCCGCGAGTGCAGGAGCTGCTGGTCTTTTGATTTGGAACACAGACTCGGAGTCAGAGCGCTTTCGAAAGGAAGCACAGACGCTGAGCGAAGAACTTGATCGCATTCGAGCCCCTCGTCGAATTCTCGAATCGCCAGCCACGTTCGGCGCAAAAATTCCTGCCAAGTATCGATCGCTCGTCCAGCCAGGCTCTTGGCGCGTGAGTGAAATCGATCAATGGGTCGAAGACGGAGAAAATCGTCTTATCCATCAGGGGCTCGTCATGGAGCTCGTTCCACCAAGTCTCAATCCATCACGTTCAAAGGGAGGTTCTCGATGAAGTTCTTCGTTCTAATTTTAGCCACGCTCATTCTTGTCGAGCCAGCGTTCGCTCGCGATCTTGTCGATGCAGCTTCGAGCGCTCAATCATTTTTCAATCGCATCGGCATCGCTGCGATTTCAATTGGCGTCACGCTTGGCGGGATTCTGTTTGCGATGGGTGCCGCGCAAATTGGGAGAATGCTGCTCTTTAGTGGCTTCATCGGCGCGATTGCCATTCTCGGCGCACCAGCCTTGATCGGTCTTCTTGGCCGAATCTTCGGGGCTGCCCTATGAAACAAGCCACTAGAATACCACTCCGGATTCTAAACGAACCTGCCGGATTCATGGGTCTTACAAGTATCGACCTCTGCGCGCTCGGATATTTACTGGTTGCGACTCACGGAGTTTTCGACTCGTTCAATCTCGGACTTCTGTCGTTCGCCGTATTGGGCCTCATCGGATACGCGCTGATCGCAGTTCGATTGAAGTACAGACGGAAAATCGTTCGCGATTTTGTTTCCTCAACTATTGGACCAAAGGTGATTTATGATCCCGAAACTTGATCTTCTCACTCCGCGTGGAAATCTCTGTCTCTGGCAAACAACCGACGGCGTCGTTGGTTCGTCGTTTGACCTTTCTTCGGTTGACGTCGAAGCAAGCGACGAAAGCGTCGAGCTTTCGAAGTGGTCCCGCGCACTTGCGTCTCTGCCGACGGGCCTTGTCGCCCGCATCGAAACTAGCTGTGAGGTCGGCGACAACGACGAGCCCGTAAGCTCGAGAGCTCGTGCAATAGCGGTGTTGGGATTTCGCGAATATCGGTCGCGCTTGCATATACAGACAAATCGAAATCCGTTTCTCGAGCTAATCTACCGTAAGCGGCATGGCTCAGAGGGCGCTCCGATGCGCGTAGAGCAAGGGTACAAGCAACTGAAAGAGTCAGGGCTTGATCTCGAACCGCTTGGAGACATCGCAACTTCCGAAATCTTTGAACGCTCGTCATCCGCTTGGGTCTTAAGCCGAAGGCATGTCGCAAAGGGCGGAAGCTGCGTAGGAATCGTCCGCCTCTTTCGTCCGACCGCCCAAGAGTTGACGGTAGACCAAATGTCGCAGGCGTTGGCGAAGCTCCCAGCGCCATTCAAATGGACTGTTTGTTTTCAAAAGTGTGCGCGTGAAGCCGCCGAAATCGGTCTCCAGAAACGTCTTCGTCAAGAATCTGGCAAAGGCAAAGTTTTGAGTCTTCGACGTGACGCGATCGAAAAAACGCTCGCAGACACTTCGCTTTCAGGCTCTGAGGTATTTGAATACGAGGTCCTGATTTCGATCGAGCGTCGATCTGAAGCTGAACTGAGCGAAGCACTGCTCGAAGCCGCTGGCATCATGCGTGTGTTTGGCGACGTCGTGATTGAGACTGTTGGTGTCGGCCCATCGTTCATCGCGACATTACCAGGTGTAGGTCTTCACGTTCCATTGCTTGAAGTCGATTCGACCTTGCCACTGTTTTTACCCATATGGAGACAAGGTGCATGCTCTTCTGCGGATCGGGTCGGCGCCCTGGCGCTACATCGTCGCGACCGAAGTCTTGATCGCGTCGATCTTCTTTCGAGAGACAACCAAAACGCCAACGCCGTTATCGTTGGAAACTCAGGACGTGGAAAAAGCGCTTTTCTAGGTTGTCTAACAAACGATCTGATGAATGATCCTGCGGTTCGCATCATCAAGGTCGATGTTGGTGGCTCGCATTCGAAAGAATGCGAGCTGCTAGGCGGACGCGAGTATCGGTTGAGCCTAGAAACCTCTGAGGGATTGAATCCGTTTTCTCTCGTCAACGGTGAGGCGTCTGAATCCGTTCGCGCTGTACTTGGCAGTTTTGTCGAGAGTTTGGTTTTGGAAGAAGGAGAGGCACGGCTACCGAAAGACGTGAAAATCGAGATCGATCACATGATTCAAGAAGCACTAGAGTCTGCCGAATCGCTTTCTATTGATCGTCTCTTAGAATTCGATTTCTCTCGTCATCGACTTCTGAAGCGCTGGGGTTCTTCGGGTCTATTTGGAAAAGCATTCCGGGGTTCTCCTGATCTGAATCCTCCACGACTACGTTACTTTAACTTTCAAGATATCTTCCAGGCGAGCGACCAGGATTTTTCGCAAGCCGCTATGGCAGCTGTGCTGGCGGTTTTCAATCTAGAGATGCGGACGCATCCAAATGCACGCCTGATTTTGATTTGCGATGAAACACCGTTTTTTATCGAGAAGTGCTTTGGGCTTTTCAAGATCTCGACCGCGAACGTGAGAAAGTTTGGCGGCTCGGTCATTCTCGTAGCTCAGCTTTCGAAACATTTCGTCGTAGGTGGAGACACCGGGATTCTCGAGAACTCACATCATCGCATTCTGTTCTCTGCTGATGGAGACCTATCAGAGTTTCGCGAACGGTTGAGGCTTCGCGAGAAAGATATGACCTTCATCGCGGGCCTCGGATTCAAAAATCGCAAGTATTCCGAGTTCATCTATCAGCAGGGCGACGAAGCGCGCGTCATGCGACTTGAGTTGTCGCCTGAAGAGTATTGGCAGGTCACTTCTTCGCAGAGTGATCGTTCGAAGCTTTTAAGTCTCGTAAAAGCAGTCCCAGGACTCACCACCGAGGAGGCGATTCGATGTCTGTCCGTTGCGTCCCGATAGTATTGATCGTCATCACCGGATCAAAAGCGTTCGCGTTTGATCCATTTACGATTGCGGCTGGTGTACAGGCTGTCTCGGGAATCATGGGAAGTCTTCGCGAAGCGGACGAGATGGCCGATGCAGGATTTGCCGTTGCTGATCTTGTCGACGAGCTCGATATCGACACCGAAACCGACCAGGAGATCGAAGCACAAGTAAAACGACTCGAAGAGATCGAGCGACAGTCCCGAAATCTTCGTGATGGAGAGCGCGACATCAAGTCGCTGATCGGTCAGGACCTCGCTCGATCGCGATCGTTTGCCTCTCGGATTCGACGCGTGCGCGACATGATTCAAACCACGAAACGACTTGCGGCCATGATGGGCCTTCGACCGAAATCTGGGGAAAAGGGCCTCAAAGTTCAGGAGGCGCGTCTTCAGTACATGATTCTTGATGAGCTTATGGCGATTCGACGAATGCAGTTCGAAAGCGCTTTAGAAAACAAAGAGCAACGAGCAAATTATCAGCTTGCCCTAGGACAAGTGCTTGAAGAGGAAGGTATCACCAATCGTCACGCTCTCAGTCGTGGGAGGTTGCGATGACTCCATTTCCACCGATTGATTCAGGAGTCCTTCAGGCTGTCATTGAAACCTTTCAGCGTGTGGCCGGAATTGTTCTTGGCATCACGAGTGCGGTTTTCATAGCGCGAGTAGCTTTGCTAATCATTCAGGTTGAAGGTGCTCACGCGTTTGCGGACCTCGTACGCGACACCGTTGTGCTGCTTTTGGCTCTCGCGATTTTTCCGTTTGTTCTAAAAACGGTCGTCATGGCTTCTGGGCAAATCGCGGCGGCAATTCGGTTCGAAGCTTATGCTCGTTCTAGTGGCGCCATCGATAATTTGCTCGGGTCCCTCAAGACGCATGTTCTGTTCGTTGGACTTCTATCGGACATCGGTGACATCACGGTTCTGCATCTCGTTCGCGCGGTGTTCTCGCTTCTCATCGGTCTCTTAGCGGTAGCGGCGCCGTTGATATTCATTTCGGGATACATTCTTGGACAAGGTATTGGCGTTGCCGCCTTAGGCTCAAGCCTTTTGGCATTTTCGCTGTGGCCAGTTCTTTGGAATGTGATCGGTCTTTTGTCGTCAAATCTTTGGCCGTCTTTTCAATCGACTTCGCTTTCTTCGATCGTGTTTTCGATCGCCGTCACCGTACTTCAATTTTTTTCGCCGCTGTTCTGTCTCGCATTGCTTCGTCAAGCGGCACCACAGTCGGCACTCCGAACGGTCACTGGTATCGCTTTAAAGATGGCTGGAGGTTTGAAATGAAATTTGCCGTTCAGTATTGGCTACGCAGCCGATTTATTCGCGAAGAAGTTCTACGAGCCTCATTGATCGCCACGCTTTCAATTTGGGCGATCACGGCCACAGCTGTTGCATTGATGAAAACAGAGAAGACGATCTTAATTGGCGTCGCTGACGACGCATCTTATGTGATTTCGCAATCAAATGAGACGCTTCGGCGAAAAGAGATCGTCAGTTTTGTTCGAGGATTCATTTCAAACTACTACGAGTTTTCACCGAGCAATCATGCCGAAAAGATCAGTCGCGCTGGCGACGTGATGGCCTCATCACTCTGGGAATCGAAACGAGCAGATCTTCAGCGAATCAATGAGCGATTGAAAACTGAACCGCTCGTCCAGACATCGAAGATTCTTTCAATAGACCTATTAGATGAAGGAACAGTCGAAGTTTTGCTTCAAATCCATATCGCAAAAAGAATCGAATCCGTTTCGACCAATCTCAAAGTCACGTTGAAGGTGCGCGCTCATGAACGAAGTGAATCGAACCCGTGGCCATTTGAAATTTTGGAGGTGTCTGATGTTGTTCTATGATTCTTCTAGATATCCAAGGTGGTACTTAAGCGCTTTATCACAGGCATCGATCAAATTTCTCGGAAGTTTCCCCAGGACCTTTTGGACTCGCCGTTTGTCCACGGAGCGGATCTGGTCAGCCAAAACTTTTGACGGAACAGTTAGCCCCGGCGCTTGCTCCAAAAGAACTTCGAATTTTTTTATGTGGTCTAAGCGCTTCGAGGTGATCGGAAGAATCGTCACCATGTTGGAATACATATTTCCTAGATCACTCGATACGACGATGCAGGGCCGAGTTTTTTGGATTTCGACTCCGATAGTTGGGTCGAGACTGACTAGAACGATTGAGCCTCGCTCAATCTTCATCGTCGAGACCGTCGGCAATTGTTTGATCCCACTCTTCTGTTTCATCGGTCGGTTCCGATGCTCTCATTTTGTAGTCGGCAATCAAGTCTTCGATCAGTTTTGTTTTCGTCTTCTTTGCCAAAACCAATTCGACCGCTTCCGTGATCGCAGCAGAACGTTCACCGGGCGAAAATTCCTTACGAAACTTCTTCGCGATCTTTTCTGGAATCGTAATGTTCATACGCACGACGGCCATTTCTCACCTCGAATCATACACACTATTATACACACCTTTATCGGAATTTCCGCCATTTTCTTTAACCTAGTGTTTTCAATAGCTTATGGCGTCGAAATCGATGCTATTTCCTCTGTGGTATTGGATCTGGGGCGAGTAAACGCCGTATCTGTCGCACCCGGAAGAGTCGCTGTTTTGAGGCTTCCAGAGGCTATTGCAGAGGCTAAGAACGGCGCACCCCGGAAGTTGCGAGCCCTCCCGTCTGCTTCCGACCCCAACGAACTAAGTCTTTTCTGGGTGGAAGGGGCCGCATTCCGTACCAATCTCATTGTCCGTACAACGAAGCGAACATTTGTCTTCGACGTCATACCGGTAACTTCAGGCCATCAAGATTTTATACAAGTACGCGCCGCCTACGGCGCACCAAGATTCAAATCTATTGGCCGAACTATCACAGAAACTTCGCTCGCTCCAAAAGCAGAGCCGAAACTTAAAATCGTAAGAAAACTACTTGAAGGGAATATCGAATGATCCTTTTGCTATTGCTAGTACCTTCGATAGCGACCGCCAGGATGCAGCTGTTCAAAGAAGAGCCGAAGCCCCTTCAGGCAGAAGTAGCCTCGCGGAAACACAGCACGAATGAGGTGCGAACACGGCACAACAATTGGTCGAATGTCATTCAAGGCAATCCGATCGTATTACCGGCCCAACCCGTCACTCGCGAGCTAGGATCTCTATTTCCTGGCGAGATGCAGACCGCGCGTATCAAGCAGAGTGTTCTGGCATTCAATGAAGGTAAAGCGCCCGTTGCCGCTCATCTAACCGATGAGCGCGGCAGAGACGTCGTTTTGATCGGCGAGGCTACTCTCGAGAAAAACTCAAAACGAATTCTTGTCGATTTCAAAGTCGCACGAATCGAAAACTCTTCGGAACTTTTCGAATTTAAAGGTCATGCCATGGACGCAGACGGAACGCTTGGTCTTGAAGGTGACTATTACTCGGGAGAGCCAAAGTATTTTACCGCCGAACTGGCGGCCGCCGCAGCCGCCGGGTTTGCCGACTCAGCGGTTAACCGACCGACGAATGCCTTTGGAAATCAGCAAGAGGAGCGGTCGCTCGACACAAGCGGCAAAAAAGCAGTTGGCAGCGCACTCGCGAGGACTGCGGATCGATTCGCCGAGAAGGTTCGGCAGGCTCCTGAGTATTCGGTTCTAAGGGGGCCTATGACCATCAAGGTTCTTATCTTGGAGCAGCCAAGGAGGAAGCTGTGAACCTATTTCGACGGTCTTTGTCTATTTCGATCAGGTTTCGACAGGTGCTTGGCTTTGATTTGCTCAAGCGTAAGTCCGGAATCGCGTTCGTGTTTGCGCTCTTCAATCGTAATCCGATCCGACGCTTCTTCGAGAATGTCTTCGATTGGGATCGTCGCGAAAGCTTTCGCCAAAAAATCTCCCATCGAAAGGCCGTGGTCCTTCGCGTAGAGCCGAATCAGTTTTCCTACACGCCCTCTCAGACGGATCGTCGCTATCGAATTTCGTTTCATAAATAAACAAATACCAAAAGGAGATCGGAAGAGCACACGTCTGAACTCCAGTCACTGACCAATCTCG